>Ga0307928_10000269_pt1 | contig 38029 bp, 44 predicted proteins | sample AceLakmetagen232_FD_201815 | JGI IMG/M metagenome (GOLD analysis project Ga0307928, IMG submission 201815) | Saline water microbial communities from Ace Lake, Antarctica - #232 | ecosystem: Environmental > Aquatic > Non-marine Saline and Alkaline > Saline | place: Antarctica: Ace Lake... | reverse complement strand
GCATCAACTTCAAAATTCAAATTTAAATCCTCGTTAACCTCTATATTTTCTCCGAGTTGCCTAAATTCAAAACTTCTAATTCTAGCCAATGTAATGTGAAAAGAAAAAATACGATTCTCTTTTATTTTATACTGATAACTGGATAAATTAAAAAGAGTATCTTCTAAATCAGTATGAAGTCGAGACAAATCATTATCTTCTTCCCCTTCTACCCAAACCATTCGCGGAGGAAATTTCTTGGGCGGACCATAACAAATTTTATTTAATTTAATCGATATCGGATTATGCCTGGCAGCTACTTCTTTTACGGTCTCAATAGTTTCTACGAGCTGATCATCGTCAAGGTTGCCTAAAAAGCTTAAAGTGATATGGATGTTTTCCTTCTTGACCCATCGAGCAGGCAAATTAGGATATCTATTTGAAAAATTAAATAATTTTTCTTTAATATCCTCGGGAAAATTAATAGCAATAAAAACTCTGTGTAGCATATTATCTAAAATTAACACAAAGAAAGTGGAAAATAAAGGCCCTCGTAAGAGGACCCGCCCAGATAAAGTTATCCCTTCTCGTAGCAATCAAGGCAAAGAGCTTGGTAAAGTTCCTCTCCACCAACAACAACAACTTCATCGTTAGCAGAGGCCGGCTTGCCGTTAATCAATCTTTGGCTACAAGTAGCTTCACCTCCACATTTTACACAGACAGCGTGCAGTTTGTCTACGTCATTTGCTAAAGCCATTAAAGCTGGCATAGAACCAAAGGGTTGTCTGGCGAAAGTGAGATCTAAGCCAGCCACGATAACACGCTTGCCTTTCCTTACTAACTCCTCGCAAAGCCCTGGTAATTTATCAGAGAAAAACTGCGCCTCATCAAAAGCGACCACGGTAGCAAATTCAATCGCATCTACACCCGCGATAGATTCCAACACGAAGAACGACTCGCTCCCTGAAGCAAGGGGATGAGCAATAAACTCTCGTCCATAATGAGTCATAATTGCCTGCTCGCTGTAGTGGTTATCAATCCTTGGCTTAAATATAACCACTTCCTTATGAGCGATCCGCACCCGCTCCAAGCGACGAATAAGCTCTTCTGTTTTACCAGAAAACATGCCACCAGTAACCACTTCTAATCTACCACTCTTTATTAATCCCATTATCATTCCTTTTTTACTTTGAAAAAGAACCATCCCCAAAAGGGCTCAAACTAAATCTTCTATATTCTTTTTACAGTAATCCATAAAATTGTCAAAACTTGATGAATCGTCCCGGAGGATGCATAAACGCATGAAGATGGATAAAATACGTAAAAACACTTGACAAAATTCCTAAATAATATATAGTCATAATGTAACACGATATAATAATATACGAGATGTGCCTCCTGGCACTTTCGGATCCGGAAGGAATACTCGAGTTAAGTGTGTTACGAACCTTCTTCTGGAAAATCAAGCACATTGTCAATAAAAATGAAGGACTTCCCCCTCTCCTTCAGTCGGCCGCGTCGGGGTCGTATCGCATACAGATACGACCCCATGAATATTTTATTACAGCTATTATTGCTGTTTTTTATTTTCAAAATTATGCTAGAATTAATAAAAGAATATCATATTTTATGATTAAAAAATCTAACAAAAAAAAAGAAGAGAAAGAAACAGCTATTCAAGAAATTGTTAATCATTACTTTTACAGTAAGGGTTTGGTTTTGAAAGAAATTAAAGAAAACGCTAAAAAAAGAAAAATAATATATTCCAGGTTTACTCGGCCAGCTAAGCAACTTCTAGAGTTGGCTGGTTCTGTTAAAAAAGCAAAAAGAGCCATAGATATTGTGGCTAAATGGGCGAATTCCAGAAATCTAGATTATGCTATTGAAACTGTATTTAAAAAATGGCTGGAACTAGACAGATTGAAGCCCAAAGAAATAGTAAAAAAACCCTATTTTAGGGACGATCCGATGATTTGGTCGGAAACAAAAAGAAAATGGTTTGTTATCGATAAAGATGGACAATGGTTGGAATTCGCTGGAGATGAAAAAGAAATTAAATGGAAAATTGCAAAAAAATAGCGTTCATTGATGTCGTGTTTCTAAAACAATCCTCAATTGAGGATTGTTTTTTGATTAATCACATATACAATCTTGACAAGACCCAATTTAGGATTAGGATTAATTTATTAAGCTTTTCTAAATAGCTCGTTTACAAAGGAGACGACAAAATGAAAAGAATTCTCAAGCATTTTTTCAAAAAAACACTAAAAGGCCTTGGTTTGATATTGCTTTTGGGAATGATTATATGGTTAGTAAAACAAGGATTTAATTTCATCAGCCCGATCGTCAGTTGGTTTTTGTCCTTGGTAAAGATAGACCCAAAATGGCAAGCTTCCGCTATGTTCGGCTTGCTAATTGTAAGTGGGTACATCGCTGGCCACATAGGACAAAGATCACATATCGTACAAACACTGTTGATGAAAATACCGTTTCTCCGAAAGCTTTATTACGAAAAAATTCGCGGAGGGAAACCAGCCATTATCATTCCTGATGGAAAAACCTGCATCCAGGCAATATATATGGGCCCGCAACTTATTGAAATCCTCGGAGAAAATCCGAAAAAGATTCATTCCTCGCGCACAATATTCCAAACTTTTCCAGTGCCAATCACTGGTTATGCGGAATATATTCCAGAAGAATGGGTGTATATGGTCACCAATATTTCTTTGTCGGAGTGGCTAGCCAATGATATAATGGGTCTTGCTCGCGAAATTCAACCAGGCATTCAGGCCTTGCCCCTTGTTGAATTCCGAGAAAAACATAATTCAAAAAAACGTCGCGTGTAAATCCACGCGACGTCTCTTTTTTTACAAAAGAATCCTTACTAATAATAAAACAGGTATACGCTTTATTGATTGATTCCTAAAAGTTCAACTTCAAAAATTAGAGTAGCATTTGCTGGGATAGCACCGGAAACACCCTGCTCTCCATATGCTAAGCTTGATGGAATGGTTAACTTTCGTTTTTCTCCAACTTTCATCCCTTTAACTCCCGTGTCCCATCCTTTAATAACTTGACCCGCGCCTAACGTAAAAACAAATGGCTTTCCCCTGTCTATGCTTGAATCAAATTTGGAACCATCCTCTAGTGTCCCCTTATAGTGAACTGTTACGGCGTCCCCGTCTTTCGCTCCCTCTCCGCTCCCTGGTTCTAAGATTATGATATTTACTTTATTGTTTTCTTCTAAATTTTTTGTGTCCATTTCTTTATAAATATTAAATGATTCTATTGTTTCCTTAAAAACATTTCTATATCTTTCCCAATCTTTTAGACCGGTATTAAATGTTATTAACCACATGTTATCACCTATTCCCTTAATAACAACCATAAAAATTTTAAATTCACTCCCTTCTTTATAAAGTTCTCCTTCTATCACATAACCGTCTCTTTCGTTAATTTTTTCTTCCGTTACGGAAATGACTTTAAAATCCGGCTGACTGACCTTTATTTGATCTTCCACACCGGCAACATATGTTTCTGGATCAATTCCTGGCATATCTTCGTAAGCAACGGCAAAATAACTTTTAAAGCCCATATTTTCTAGTGCTACACCTTCATTCTCTTCGTTAACATTGGAAATCATGGCCGAGATACCAGACACGCCGACTATTTCTTCCCATCCTTCTGGAATGTTGATAGAAAATCCGTCTTTCTCAAGAATTTCTTGTTCCTTATTGTTGTCATCAAGTTCAAGTTCTGTATTTCTATTATTGAAATGAATAACTATGCCAACAATCAATATGCTTAAAATTATGGTTAAGCCAATAAAGATAGTTTTTTTGTTCATGTCTCTTTTCTTAATTTTTAATATTCCTATTCTACCAACTCTATATAGAATTGCAAATATGTATAGAATAAAAAAGAGAGCATTATTTTGCTAATGATAAATAATCTCTTTATTCTTGAATTTTAATAACTTTTTGTTTTGATTTTGCTCCTGATACAATTTTTACCTGCGTCATCGGAATCTTAAAATGCTTTGCGATCAATTTTATGATTGCTTTATTGGCACGCCCTTTAATAGGAAATTCTTTTATAAAAACCAAGAAATGATTATCGTCAATCTTTTCAATCTTCTTTTCTTTAGCTTTCAACTTTGCTGTAACAAAAATTTTCATTATTCTTAAAATTAATGTATTCTCTTTCTCCGCAGTAAAAACAAAAACAAAAGAACAAACAAAAGAAAACCTGCTAGAAATAAAATTTTAGTTGAAGGCAATTCTTTGTTTTCAAAAAATCCCCTAATGGATTCAAAAATTGATGCTTGGGCCCTATTTGGATCTAAGGGAAAAATATCTTTTGAATCAATCACTCCGTCCTCATCAGTATCTACTTTTAACGGATTAGTGCCGAGCTCAACTTCTTCTTTATCTGATAACTCATCTTTATCTGTATCAATGATTAAAGGATCTGTTTCGTAAATCCATAATTCTTCCTCGTCTTTCAATCCATCGTTATCATCGTCCTCATCAGTATTGTCCCCAATGCCATCTTTGTCACTATCTTTTGACTCATTACTATCTAAGGGAAAAATATCTTCTCCATCTATTGCACCGTCACCGTCTGTGTCTGCAATTAAAGGATTTGTGCCCCAGATAATCTCTGTATCATCAAAAAGACCATCATCGTCGTCGTCAGGATCATAAAAATTTCCTATCCCATCTTCATCAGTGTCTGTGTCAACAAAAAAATTCTGCTTAATAACAGAATTATTTTCTATATTCTCGTCTATCGGACTGGTCTCAACAATATCGACTTCAATTTCATAAGTGCCTTGCTCAACAATCCAATCAATAAAAACATCATCATAAGTGTTTGTGCGTATAGAAATTGGTTGTGGCTCGGCTAATTTCTCGCCATTATTTAAAAAAATAACCTCACCATAAACATCTTTGTCGCCAAGATTAAAAACCCGAGCAAAAATTCGTATTCTCTCTCCTTCTATGGGTTCTTCTTTGGAAAAAACCACATCTGAAGCGCTGATAGATAGATCGGTCTTGGCAAAAACGAATTGAAAAGAAAATAGAACAAAAATTCCTATTCCTAAAATAATAAAATTTAATTTTTTCACTTTACTAAAAACATAAAAATAATCTATTTTGATCTCTATGTATGTTAACTAATTTTACTCCCACAAAGCATCTCCTTATCGGGTTTTAAAAGCGCTAACTTGCCATCGTTATTAACAGCTAGAAGCATTCCTTGACTCTCTAATCCAAATATAACTCTTGGCTCTAGGTTCGCAACTATAACAATCTGTCTGTTAATTAATTCTTCTACTTCATACTCTGTGGCGATCCCTGCTATAATCTGCTTCTCTTCGGAGCCCAAATCTACCTTCAGCTTCAAAAGTTTATTAGAGCCCTCAACTTTTTCAGCGACAATTATATTTCCAATTCTTAAATTTAATTTTTGAAATTCTTCAAAATTAATCATATTTTTAAAAATAAATTAAGCTATTTTCAATTCTAAAATTCTATTTATTCTTTGCTCTCACCATCTATGTCCTTTTTAATTTCTTCAAACTCGTTCTCGATAGATTGAAGTCTCTTCCTACTTGTTTTAATAAGTTCTGCGGCTTGTTTTACTTTTTTCAGTCCTTCTTCAATATCAACTTCTTCTTGATTATCAAACCATGTTGTAATTTCAGAAAGCTGTTTAAGATTCTTAGTTAAATTTTGAGTACTAACATCTTCTTTAGTCATTTTAACTTTATTTAATTTTATTAATTTTTTTAATCTTAGAAACAATTAATCCGTCGACTAAACGAATATCCAAATCCCCTCCCGTGCTCACGCTTCCAACACTTTTGACTATTTTACCATTAAATCGCGCGATGCTATAGCCGAGTTTGAGTTGTCTCTCGGGATTATTGAAAAAAATTATTTTAGTAATATTTTCTATTTTTTGGCTAACCGTGGATATAAATGACTCAAATTTTAGAACAATTGATTTGCTCCACAAACTTTTTAAATTGATTTCGGTTTTTTGCAAACAATAAGCGAAATTTTGAAAGGCAATCCTTGTATTTGTGTCAATCTTTCTATATTTTTCAAAAATTAAATCTTTTATTTCATAAATGGTCCGCAATGACTGTTCTAAAATCAAAGAGGCATCAGTCACTATTTCTTCATAATTGTCTATAATATATCTTTCTCGCCTTTCTAATAATAAAATGGCTTGGTCCCATGATTGATTTAATAAATTTGCCACTGCAGTTGGGGTTGAAACCATAGCATCGGCTGCCAAAGCGATAAGTGAAATATCTTTGTCATGGCCCACACCAACTATCACGGGCACTGGAAAATCTACTATTGCCCTTACTAACACTTCGTTGTTAAAAGGCATCATTGATTCTAGTGATCCGCCTCCTCTCATTATAGCCAAAACTTCTATATCTTTATTCTCAAAACTTTTGATTGCATTAAGTATTTCTTTTACTGCTTCCTGCCCTTCAACTCTTGCGTCAATCATTTTTGTCTTAAATCCATATTTCCCCAGATTATTAAGAAAGTCGTGAATAACCGCTCCTTGTTTCGAAGTAATGACCCCAATTTTTTCGGGAAAATTAGGAATTGCTCTTTTCTTCTCTTCTTTAAAAAGCCCTTCTTCGGTTAATTTATTCTTTAATTCATCGTACGCTTTTTTCAAAGCTCCTTCACCTTTAAGTTCAATCGTCTTTGCCTTAAAACTTAGAGTTCCTCTTGGCGCATAGATATCGGGACATCCGTTCATAATTAATTCCTGACCAATTTCAATTTTTACACCGCATAAATTATAATTATTTCTCCAAATTATACAATTTACGAGAGCGTTTCCAGATTTATCCTTAACAGCAAAATACACATGCCCAGTAGGGCCCATTTTTACCGAAGAGACCTCCCCCGTTATTTTTGCAGCTCCGAATTTTTTTAACCCTATGTTAAGAAATTCTATATATTCGGAAACTGAAAAAACAGGATTTAATTCTAATTCTTTTTTCTCTGGCATAATATTTAAGCGTCCGCTTTTATTTCAATTACATCTCCGTCCTGAACAACATAATCCTTTCCCTCTGTTCGGATTAAACCATTCTCTCTGGCCTTAGAAAATCCTTCTGAATCAATAAGTTTCTGCCAATTAATCACTTCTGCTTTTATAAAATGAGTTTCAAAATCGCTATGAATTACTCCACCTGCTTGGGGAGCTCTTTCTCCTTTTTTTAATGTCCAGCCACGAGTTTCGTCTGGACCAGTAGTAAGAAAAGTAATTAAATCCAATAACTTATAACATTCTTTTACTAAAGATTCTATTTGCGACTTTTCTGCCAGCCCAAAAGAAATTCTCTGCTCTACATCAAAATCAACTGCTTCAAATTCAGTTAAAATATCAATGATCAAAAATGGCCAATTATTTTTCTTAAAACCATCTATTACACTATCTGGGATTTCGTCCTTTGAACCGTTTAATAAAAATAATCTTGGTTTTATGGTTAAAAACTGATAACTATTCAAAATTTTGCTTTCGTCCTCGTTCCATTGTATTTCAGACAATAATTTTCCTTTTTGTAAAAATTCTTGAGCTTTACTTAAAACTTGAAATTCTTTTTCAACATTTTTTTCTTTTATTTTTGATTTAAGTTCTTTCTCTAAACTCAAAACTCTTTTCTCAACTGTTTCCAAATCCTTTAAAACCATTTCTGTATCTAGAATTTCTTTGTCTCCAAAAACGTCTATTTCTGACTGTGTATTAATAATGTTTTTATTGCTAAAACAACGCAGGATATAAAGAATCGCGTCAACTTCTCTAATGTTAGCTAAAAATTTATTACCTAATCCTTCGCCCTTGCTTGCTCCTTTTACTAAGCCAGCAATATCGACAAATTCTACTATTGTATAGATTTTCTTTGCCGACGAGGTTAATTCAGCTAATTTGTCTATTCTTTCATCAGAAACAGCAACAACGCCGACATTTGGATCTATCGTGCAAAAAGGATAATTGGCGCAATCAACTTCTTTTTTTGTTATTGCTTGGAATAGCGTTGACTTGCCAACGTTGGGCAAACCAACAATGCCAATATGTAAAGACATATTATTGTTATTAAATATAGATTTCCACGGCTAAAATCGTGGTTTTCGCTTTCTTGAAATAAAATCCTCCTTATTAACCCATTAGTCCCGTCACCTGGGACATTCTACCAGCTATGGTTTTTTGTATTTTTGTCATTGCTTCGTTGATGCAATCTTTTAATATTCTTTCTTGTTCTTCTTTCGTTAATTCTGAATTAAGCTCTATACTTTCTATATTCATCTTTCCATTAACAATTACCTTAATACCTTGTTTTTCTGCTTCGGCTGATTCCATTGAAAGAGAATCGCTCATTTTTTTAAGCTCTTTTAATTGTTGCATTTTTTCAAACATATAAATTTATTAATTTAATGATTCTTTTCAGACTAGTATTATTGTTGATTATTGGCAAATATATCATAACACTAACCACTATTCTTTCCAAAAAAAGGACCAAGCGAGCATTGCCAGCTTGGTCAAGTTGTACGGAGAATTATCTGGGATCAGATATCTCACGAAAAATCCCAGCTTCTTCCATCTCTGCCAAATTTATTTCTGCTATAGACACGATAACCCGTGACGAAGACATCTTCTCAATAACCGAAAAGTCAATCCCTGCAGTATCCAATCTCTTAGAAAAAACTAAACATTTCTCATCGGCCATCTTTCTATCGTGAAAAAATTTACCGTAATGGAAAATGCCAACTTCCACTGGTTTTTCAATTTCCTTGTGTAATACTTGGCAATCGAAATACTTTGACTTGCCCATGTTGACCTCCTATAATGTGCAGATAATAAATCTTAAAATATAACAATCTAATTGTCAAACAAAAACCGCCCGACTTCAAACAATCAACGCAACGACTGAATTCTGTTAGAATAAAGAAATGAAAAAATATAAGAGATTAAGTTTCGAAGAGAGAGAAGAAATTAGCAGAGGAATATGGGCGAATGAATCTTTTGCCCATATTGCTAGAAGAATTAACCGCCCGACAAGCACGGTAACCAGAGAAGTTAAGGGAAAGATAATATACAAATGGTGCTATCGAGCTGAGAAGGCCCAAAAGAGAGCGGAAAGATTAAGAAAACAAGGTCGACGGTCTAAAAAGATATACTCAAACGAGAAACTAAAAAGCTATGTCTATGATAAATTAAGAATAGAATGGTCTCCAGAAGAGATTGCCAAAAGGATTAAGCTGGATTATCCTAAAGATAAGAATATGCGCATTTCACATGAAACAATATACAGGCATATATATTGTCTTCCAAGGGGAAAATTAAAAGCTGAATTAATGAGAGGATTGAGACAGGAAAGGAAAATGAGACAACCAAGGAAATATGCTCATTACAGAAAGCAGAGAATACAAGACATTATCAGTATTTCCGAGCGTCCGGAAGAGGTTAAAGATAGAATAGTCCCAGGCCACTGGGAAGGAGATTTAATAGTTGGAAAAAAACATGAAAGTGCCCTGGGAACGTTAGTTGAAAGAACAACAAGATTGACATTACTCGTTCCTCTTAAAACAAAGGATTCTCTTGGTGTTAGAAAATCTTTTGCCAAAGCATTCGAGAGGATACCTATACAGTTTAAGAAGACATTAACCTATGATAGAGGAACTGAGATGAGCCAGCATAAACTCTTTACCAGGGAAACGAAGATTCAAGTTTACTTTGCAGATCCTTACAGTCCATGGCAAAGAGGAACCAATGAGAATACTAATGGTTTGATAAGACAATATTTTCCCAAGGGCACTGATTTTAGGAAAATATCGCTTAAGGAAATAAGGAAAGCTGAACAGAGATTGAATTCTAGGCCTAGAAAAGTGCTCAAGTATTACACGCCATCAGAGAAATTTTACGAATTAATTACTGGTCAGAAAGTTGCGTTAGAAACTTGAATCCAGCCCGCTTAAAAAGCGATTTTTAATAATGTTTACAAATAAAATAATTTTAAATTTATTTTGTTGAAAAAGTTTTTTTATTTCTTCTGTATCTTTTGGCTACATTAATACGAGACATTTCTTTTCCTAACAATGACTGTAATACAGCATAATCAAAATCAACCTCATGTTTTCTTTCTTCCATTAAATTTTCCACTCTTTTCCTTGCTTTTTCTGCCCTCTCGAGATCAATGTGTTCAGCTCTCTCTGCTCGATCAGCTAAAATAACTACTCCAAAATTTGGTCTAAATTCTAAAATTCCAGAAGAAATTGAAAGAGAAGTATTTTGTCCTTTTTCTGTTTTAAGAATTATTTCTCCTGATTTAATGGGAGTAACTATTGGTATATGGCCCGCTAAAATAGTCAATTCACCTGTTATAGCAGGAATGGTCGCACTAACATATCTATCACTTATAATGACTTTTTCCAATGTTACAATTCTAACATGCAAATATTTTGCCATAAAAATACATTATTTCTCTTCAATATCTTTTATGTTCCCTTTCATATAGAAAGACGATTCTGGCTTATCGTCATGTTTGCCTTCGATAATCTCCTTGAACCCTTGAAGGGTCTCTTTTAGAGAAACATATTTTCCTTCTCTGCCAGTAAACTGTTCCGCCACAAAAAACGGTTGAGATAAAAATTTCTGAATTTTTCTAGCGCGGGAAACAATCAACTTATCTTCGTCTGATAGTTCTTCCATTCCAAGAATAGCGATAATATCTTGAAGGTCTTTATAGCGCTGTAAAATTTTCTGAACCTCGCTTGCAACAGAATAATGTTCTTCGCCGACAATCTCTGGAGTAAGAATCGTTGACCTAGAATCTAACGGATCAACAGCTGGATAAATAGCTAGTTCCGCTAAAGAACGTGTTAAAACAACAGTAGAATCAAGATGAGAAAAAGTCGTTGCAGGGGCTGGATCTGTTAAGTCGTCGGCAGGAACGTAAACGGCTTGAACCGAAGTAATAGAACCTTTCCCAGTGGATGTAATTCTTTCTTGAAGTTTGCCCATTTCTGTGGCAAGAGTAGGCTGATATCCTGCCGCTGAAGGCATTCTACCCAACAGTGCAGAGACCTCAGAACCAGCTTGTGTAAATCGAAAAATGTTATCAATAAAAAGCAAAAGATCTTTGCCTTCTTCATCTCTAAAATATTCTGCCATAGATAATGCCGCCAAGGCAACTCTTGCTCTTGCCCCAGGAGGCTCATTCATTTGGCCAAACACTAAAGCTGTTTTATCTAAAACTCCAGATTCTTTCATCTCCCGATACAAATCATTTCCCTCTCTACTTCGCTCTCCAACTCCAGCGAACATAGAATATCCTCCATGTTCTTGAGCGATATTTCTTATTAATTCTTGAATTATGACAGTTTTCCCAACACCTGCTCCACCAAAAAGTCCAGTCTTTCCGCCTTTCAAAAACGGACAAATAAGATCAATAACTTTAATTCCTGTTTCTAAAACCTCTAAATCTATTTTCTGATCAACAAATTTCGGCGCTGAACGATGAATAGGATATCTTTCTTTAACTTTTGGCTCTCCCTTGCCATCAATCGGATCACCGGTTACATTAAACATTCTTCCTAAAATAGCATTCCCTACGGGAACGGAAATTGGCTCGCCCAAAGCAATTACCTCTTGTCCTCTCGACATTCCGTCAGTTGAACTCATAGCGATTGCCCTTACTTGTCCCGACCCTAGATGTTGCTGGACTTCTAAAACTACATTGTTGTCTTTAACTTTTAAAGCATCGTTGATATTCGGTAAAGATTCTTTAAAAAAGACATCTACAACAGGGCCAATTATTTGAGATATTTTTCCGGAGACAGATAATTTATTCATAAAAAATTATATAAAAAATAAATTGTTAATATATTTAATCATTTGGAAGCTATTGCGCCAGAAGAAATCTCTAATATCTCCTGTGTTATTGAAGCTTGTCTAGCTTTATTGAATGAAAACGAAAGATCGTCAATCACGTCAGAAGCGTTTTCAGAGGCGCTTTTCATTGTTATCATTCGGGAAGAGTGTTCGCTAGCATTCGACTCAAGCAAACTATGATAGAGCTGTATATCAGCCAAGTGTGGTAAAATCTCATCTAAAACACTATTCGCATCGGGTTCAAATAAACAATTTGCTAAATTTTTATTCTCAATAATTTCTTCATCCTCGTTGCGCCCTATCCGATTGATTAATTCGTAAAGCACTTTTTCTGAAACTGGCAAGAGCTTTCTTGCTAGAACCTCATACTTAATAGAAGAAACAAAATCAGTATAAATAATATTCACCTGATCGTATGTTTTATTAATAAAACCATCAACTGCCAAACGACTACAAGGAAAAATCTCTTCAATAAGCGGCTTTTCTGAAATATCTGTAAAACTAGCTATATATTTGCCATAATTTTGTTTAATTTTCTTTTCAACTTTTTTCCCAATAGTAATAAAATCTATTTCTGCACTGGAATGAGTTTTTACAAATTCGTCTACCTTTTTGAAAACATTGCTATTATAGCTACCACAGAGACCTTTATTAGAAGCAAACACTATAGCAAGAATTTTCTTTACTTCTCTTTGTTCTAAAAGAGGATGACTTGCTTCTCTCTCTCTGTTAATGTTCACTAAAAGTTCTAAGGCAATTTTAATATAAGCTCTCGTTGCTAACGCTTGATTTATAGCATGCTTCATTTTATAAGAAGAAACCATTTCCATAGCTCTAGTTATCTTTCCGATATTCTTAACCGACTGAATTCTTTTTTTAATTGTCTTAATCTGAATCGGCATTATTTTCTTTTTTCACAAATTCTTCAATCGCTTGTTTTAATTCTTTTTCTATCTCTTGATTCCAATCTTTAATTAATTTATCCAAAAGCTTTCTCTTGCTCATATCAAAAAAATTAAAAAATTTCCCTTGCCAATCTTTAATTTTGTCGACACCTATGGTGTCGAAGTACCCATTGTTAACAGCATAGATAATGGCAATCTGATGACTCGCCGATAGTGGAAAATATTGCGGCTGTTTCAACATCTCAACAATTCTAACCCCCCTGTTGAGTTTCTCTTTGGTCTTAGAGTCTAAGTCGCTAGCAAATTGAGCAAAAGCCTCTAGCTCACGATATTGAGCCATATCAAGTTTCATTTGGCCAGCAACTTTTTTCATTGCCTTAAGTTGAGCATTCCCGCCAACGCGAGAAACAGATGTCCCGATATCTAGTGCGGGACGAATACCCTTATTAAAAAGATTGGTTTCTAAAAATATTTGGCCATCAGTAATCGAAATAACATTCGTTGGGATATATGCGGAAACATCTCCCGACTGAGTTTCTATAATCGGCAGGGCTGTCACCGACCCTCCTCCAGCCTCCTTGTTTCGCCTACAAGCTCTTTCTAACAATCTAGAATGAAGATAAAAAACATCGCCGGGATAGGCTTCTCTTCCTGATGGTCGTCTTAAAAGTAAAGAAATCTCCCTATAAGCCTGGGCGTGCTTGGAAAGATCATCATATATGATTAAAACATCTTTCCCTTGATCCATAAAAAATTCTGACAAAGCTGCTCCCGAATAAGGAGCGACATAAGAAAAAGATGCTGGCTCACCAATTCCAGCAACAATGACTATAGTATACTCAAGGGCTCCAGTTTCTTTAAGCTTTGCAACAATGCGAGCGACCTTAGACTTTTTCTGTCCAATAGCCACATAAATACAAATCATATTCTGACCTTTCTGATTAATGATCGTATCAACTGCGACAGCTGTCTTGCCCGTTTGGCGATCACCAATAATCAACTCTCTCTGGCCTCTACCAATCGGAATCATGGAATCAATAGACATAATTCCTGTTTGGACTGGTTCGCTAACCGGCTCACGATCCATTACTCCTGGAGCATTTTTTTCAATGGGATACAATTTTGTTGATTTAATTTCTTTTTTTCCTCCATCAATCGCTCGACCCAATGGGTCAACGACTCTTCCTATCATTTCTTCGCTTGCCGGAAAAGATAATACTTTTTTTGTTCTTTTTACGATGTCCCCTTCTTTTATGCTCTCATAATCACCAAGTAAAATAGCTCCGACAAAATCTTGTTCTAAATTAAGAGCTACCCCTAAAATATTATTAGGAAATTCAAGCATTTCAAAAGATTGACAATTATTAAGGCCACTCAAGTAGGCAATACCGTCACCAATTTTTACAACTTCGCCGACTTCGTTAATATCAATCTCTAGCTTAAAATCATCGAGTTGTTTCTTTAAGTTTTGAATTAAATCTTCTATGGGCATATTTTAATGTTATTATTTAAGAGTATTTTTAAGCTTAATAAATTGATTTTTAATGCTGGCATCAAAAATAGAGCCATGGTAATAAGCGATGAACCCTCCTTTTATTTCTTTATCTATTTCTATATCAACATTAGATTCGTTGGCTACACCAACAAATTTTTTAATTTTTTGAATAGTTTCTTCAGAAACCGACTCGAACAATCTAATATATAATCTGTCTTCTTTGTTTTGTTTTTTCTTCGTTCTCTCTAGCAGTTTTATTACTCTTGACAATTCGTGCATGGCCCTACTATCCTTAAGGGAACTAATAAAAATTTCAACTATTTCTTTTGTCTTGCTAGGATACTGATTGCCAAATTCAATTAAAATTTGCGTTGTCTTTTCAACAGAAAACATTATTGCTTTATCTTAATTATTTTTTCAATAAAATTTTTGTTTTGTTTTGCATCAAATTTCTCTCTTAAAAATCGTTCTGCTGCGAAAATAGATAGTTCTATCGTCTCTTCTTTGATTTCAGCCATCGTCTGCTCCTTTTTGCTGTGAATTTCTTTTTTGGCTTTTTCCATAGATTGCTCAATTTTTTTCTGGGATTCTTCGTCGGCTCTTTCAATTATATTATCATGCAATTTCTGCGCTTCACCAACAATTTTATTAGCTTCTGTTTTTGCCTTCCTTATCTCCTCCTGATACTTTTCTTTAGCCATGTTTAATTCGCTTGCAGCTCTTTTTGCATCATTAAGTCCCTTCTCAATTTTGTTTTGCCTTTCTTTCAATAATTTTTGTATCGGAGAAAAGGCAAACTTTTTTAACACAAAAAAAACAATGCCAAAGTTGACTAATTGCGCCAAAAAAATTTTCCAATCTATGCCCAAATTTTTAATAATCGGATCAAAAACATTCATAATCAAAAAAATGTAACATTACTATACTCTTCTCTTTTACATGATTAGCGCAATAACTAACGCGTAGATAGCAGAAGTTTCTGCTAATGCTGCCCCCAAAATCATCATTGGGAAAATACGTCCGGACGCTTCCGGATTTCTACCAATCGCTTCAAGTGCTTTTCCTATTAAATATCCTTCTCCTAGAGCTGACCCTAACATAGAAAGAGTACAAATACCTTTTGCGATATATTTTGCTGCTTCTGGACTTAAACCTTCCATAATTTTTAATTAAATATTAATTATTAATTTTCTAATCAAATCAACTAATGTTATCACTGACTGGACCTAATGCCAAATTTAGATAAACCGCACTCAAAACCGAAAATACCATTGCCTGCAATCCGCCGACCAGCAATGTTTGAGCAAGCAATAATGACGGCGCTATAAAACTCAAAAAACTTATCATAACTACCATTAAAACCTCTCCCGCGAATATGTTTCCAAAAAGACGCAAAGAAAGCGAAATAACTCTAGCAAGCTCGCCCATGACATTAAGTAATCCCATTGCAAAATCAATAATAGAGAGAAATCCTTGTCCGATGCCTTTCTTAAATCCTAAAAAAACTCTCTTTAATTGAATATATTGACCCAAATGGCCAAAAAGGCCATTAGATTGAATGCTCGCAAGTTGAGAAAGAAAAACCACTAAAACAGCTAATGCTAAAGTAGTGTTAAAATCAGTTGTTGCTGTTCGGAATAAGGCAACATCATTAACTTTTATTGCAGTCAATCCAGGTATCAATGTTATTGTATTCAATAATAGAAAAAACACGAAAATGCTTGCTATAATAGAAAATAATTTTTCCGATCTTTTTCTATCGCTAGTAATCTGATCAAGTAATCCAAACATTGCTTCTATTATAATCTCAAAAAATGTTTGAACCTTACTTTCGGATTTTAAATTAATGTGCTTTTTCAAAAAGAATACAAATCCTAACACCAAAACCATGGCCAACCAAGTGGATATCATAGAATTAGTCACTGGCAATCTTCCTATGTGAAAAACTACACCAGAATATAATTGAGGAATCGGTTCTACTATTTGTAAAAAATTCATACCTATTCTTTCTCTCGTTTAATTGCTTCATCTATTCTCTTAATTTCTTTATTAAACTTAAAAAATTTAATTAAAATAATTGACCAAGAAAATGCCAATGCCAAAATCATAAAAATAATCATTAATCTTGGATGCATATTTTTTTCAATTCCGATTTTTTTTCCAAAATATGCTGCCAATAAAACCGGTCCACCGATAATGAAAATCATCTGAAACAAGAACTGAAACGACTGTTTTTGCAATGAATGATTTTCTTGAGTCGCCTTTCTTAATCGTTCTTCTCTCTCTTGTGTGTTATCTTTCTTCATATTTTAATTTCTTATTATAAAGATATTGAGTTTTCATTGTATACAAATATACTTTTATGTCAACGATATGAGCTATCTTCTAATCAATTTTAAAAAATCACAAACTTTAATTAAAAAATCGCCAAAAAACGATTTTGTAATTGATAGATTTATTTACAATATTCAATAATCCAATCTTTAAAAAACGGGCGAGGAAAAATACTTTAATTTAAATATTAATCCTTATTTAAAAAATCTTTATATATTTTTAAAAGTTTGTCAAAAACTTTTTCCCAGGTAAAATCTTTTGAGAATCGTAACGCATTTTTACGCATACGTTGTCTCAATCCATCGTCGTCTAATAAAATATTTATTTTCTTCTCAAAATCCTGATAATCCCTTGGCTTTGTTAAAAATCCATTATCATTATCTTTAACAAGCGATTTAGATCCGCCAGCATTAGCAACAACAGGCACAAGCCCAGAGGCCATTGCTTCTATAGTCACATTTCCGAATGTCTCTGTTGTGGATGGGAAAGCAAATATATCTGAAGAAGCGTAAATTTGAGAAAATTTAATACCCTCAACATGTCCGAAAAATATCGCTCCCGGCATAAGAGATTCTAATTCTTTCCGTGCTGGTCCATCTCCAGCTATAACCATAACAAAATCTTTACGCTTTTGTTTGAGTAAATTATATGCTTTTGATAGTGTGCGGAGATCTTTTTCCCATGTGAGTCTGCAAACGCATAAAATAATAAATTTTTTCCCTTGTTTAAGAATTTGATTTCTTAATTTTTCTGAACGAAACGAATCATTAAATTTCTCAAAATCTACTCCCCAAGGAAGAGATATTGCATTAGACATTCCATGATCGATTAGTTCTTCGGCGATAACCTCTGAAGGAGTTGTCGTGATTTTCATCTGTCTGTATAACTTTCTTAACGAAAACCAAACAAGAGGTCTCAAAAAACCAAGATGATAATAGGAAAGATATTTGCAAAAATTAGTATGATGAGTGGCTAAAATTGGAACATTACGCTTTTTAGCATATCTTAACGCAGACCAAGCAATAGTGTCTGGACTATGAACATGGATCAAATCTGGCTGAAATTCATCTAATTGTTTCTTAAATTTAGATATGCCGGGTAAAGAAATACGATATGCTTTATAAAGCGGGAAGATAATTGACGGTACCTCTATGATCGGAACGGAAGAAATGGAAGCATCTTCTGCCCAACCAGTAACAATGACAGATTCAATTCCTTTTTTTCTTCCCTCATCAATAAGAGCGAGAAGTACCCTAGTTACTCCATCTTCTTTTTTTAGCGTTCCAATAAAATACGCAATTTTCATATACTCTATTATAACAAAAAATCGCCCTTCTGGCGATATTTTTTCTATATTCCTTTAATTCAATTTTCTGACTCTTCAATAAAAAGATGAAATCTAGGATAATTTGAACCTTAGACAGGTCTGATACAATTAAACTCTCCCCTAGTGAAAATACATTTATTAAATTTTATATAATAATTTTAATTTCAAGTGTTCTGAGAAGTGAAGCGACGAGAATTCTTGCAATGCTGAATTATCTTTCTCAATTAATCTTCCAACTTTTCGCAAAAAAATGATAAAAATCGAAAGAGAACTCACGCTATTTTTGTTCTTTCTCAAATCCAATCTTTTCCTTTGCTGCGGTTTCCATTTTCGAGAGAAGTTGTGTCTCAATTGGACCAAACTTGCCCTCGTATTCACCAATATATTTGCCCAACAGTAAATAAATCCGTTTTGCATGCTTGGGTGATGCGCGGAATTGGCGGCCCTGACCTCCTGAAATCATTAAAAAATCAAAAACTTCTTGATTAAAACCCACATTAACATTAGACAACGCGTAAAGGGTTGGATCAAGATTTACTCTAATTTGTTTTTTTTCGTTTTCCATATTTTCAAATTTTACTTATAAATTAATTGTTCTACTTTTATAAAAATAATAAAAAATTTTAATCTATCCTTTTATTATACTCTATTCTTCTTGAAAATTTAACTAAAGAACTTTTGTTAAAACGATAAATACAGCTAATCCGACCCCAGCCAAAAAAGCAATCGAAGAATGCTTTTTCTCATACTCTCTTGCCTCGGGTAGAAGGTGAGATGCAGAGATATAGATCAATACTCCCGCAACAAATCCCAACATTAATCCAAGTTCTGATTCCTTGATTTTAGAAACAAACGGATAGATTACAAATGCCCCTATCGGAGTGGTAAGTCCTGCTATAAAAAAAGCGTATACACCAGCAATCTTTTTATTTACACCACCCTTTATTAACATAAGATAAGTTATAACTCCTTCAGCAAATTCATGCACCACCAGACCAATACTTACGAGAATCCCAATCAAAATTGAAAATTGAAAAGTCACTGCATAAATGATCCCATCAATAAAAGAATGAATTCCTATTCCCTCTACCGCAGTTATGCCAAACGCTACTTCCTTTTTTTTAGTATAATATTTTATTAATTTATTGGAAAAAAACATAAACAAAAACCCGAATAATGCGAATAATCCTGCATAAACATTTTTCTGAATAGCTTTGGGTAATGTTAAAATCAAAGAACTTGAAATTAACATTCCGGCGGCGAAACACATAAAATAGGATTTAGATCGCTCTGCCCACTCCCTATATTTTATAATGGCTAAAATACCCAAACCATTTACTACCGCAGCAGCAATAGCAAACATAGACACCCAAATAAAAGTATTAGAAAATTCAAACATAATTATTAGTTAGTTTTATACCTGCATCCTCAGAGACGATTCACACACTTTGAGATACTTTCCTTAACGATTCTCCAAGAATCTTTTTTATTCTTTCTGCCTCTTCTTCAACCACTCTGCCCTCGTGTTCTCCGCTATGAGCTCGATTGCCTGAATAAGATGGTTTCTTCTGGTCTAAATGTAAATTAAAAATAAATTTACCGTTGTCTTCTCTAATGAAAACATGAAACCTAGGATAACCCATGTTCCCGATAGGTCTAGTACAGTTAAATTCCTCGCTGTTGCCAGGTTTTAATATGTATCCTAATCTCCTGACTAAACTTACGATATTTTTGTTTGGACTCTCAGCGATAAATTTCATACAGCTAAACTTAATTTTTGAATTAATTCTTCGGCTTCTCGTTTTTTAAAACCATCTCTAATCTACCTCGTTTTTAAGAATTTTTCAATAATATAATTAATTAAACTGAAGATTTTTTAAAAAACAATTCCCTTATAGAATAAAAATTAGAGAATATCCCCAAGTTAAAATATTGACTTTTTCAAATTTTTATAATATAAAGAAAGATAGAAACTTACCTTATTAAAGCAGTCGCACCGCTTTATAAAAAGCGGTTTTAATTTCTATGGAAATAAGAAACATTGCAATCATCGCTCATGTTGACCACGGCAAAACAACTCTTACTGATGCATTAATGCAACAGACAGGAATGTCAGAAGTCGGAGACAGCATGGATAGCGATGTCCTTGAGAAAGAAAGAGGAATAACAATCTATTCCAAAAATACCTCTATCTACTATAAGGATACAAAAATAAATATTGTGGATACTCCAGGCCACGCTGATTTTGGCTCAGAAGTTGAGCGTGTTTTGCGTTCCATAGACTCCGTGCTTTTAGTAGTCGATGCCCAAGAGGGTCCTATGCCTCAAACAAAATTTGTTTTAAAGAAATCGCTTGAATTGGGATTAAAACCAATCGTGGTAATTAATAAAATAGATAAGCCCGCGGCAATGCCTGATATTGTTCAAGAAATGGTTTATGAACTTTTTCTTAATTTGGAGGCGAATGACGAACAACTTGAATTCACTACAATTTATGCAATCGCTAGAGAAGGTATTGCTAAAATAAGCTTGGATGATGAATCTAAAAATTTGACTCCCCTCTTAGATGTAATTTTAAAAGAGGTGCCGATATCTTCAAATGAAGAAGCTAAAAATAAAGCTCTGCGCATGCAACCATTTAACCTTGCCTATGACAATTTTCTAGGACGACTTGCTATTGGGAGAATTTACGAGGGAAAAATAAAGAATAATTCTCTGGTAATTATTAAGGATATAGACGGAAAAACTCGTGAAGGTAAAATCACAAAACTGTTTACTTTCGAAGGATTAAAAAGAAAAGAAATACAAGAAGGCGAAACGGGAGATATCGTAATGACAGCCGGTCTTCCTAATATCTTTATTGGAGAAACTGTTTGTATAGACGCAAAGCAAGAATCCTTGCCAGCTATTAGCATTGATGAACCAACAATTTCATTAAATTTATTTATCAATAACTCCCCCTTTGCGGGAAGAGACGGATCATACGTGACCAATAGTCAGCTCAAAGAAAGGTTAAAGAAAGAACTAGAGGTTAACGTTGGTTTAAAAATCGATTTTTCTGCTGTTGATTATTATAAAATTTACGGTAGAGGCGAAATGCATATTGCAATACTTCTAGAAAATATGCGTCGCGAAGGTTATGAAATGCAGATGTCACAACCACATGTGATTATTAAAGAAAAAGATAATATAAAATTGGAACCGTTTGAAGAAGTTACTATCAGCGTGCCAAAAGAAATGTCTGGAACTGTTATTAAAAAACTCTCTAGCAGATGCGGTAAAATGATTGAGATGATACCCGAACGAGGTGACATAAAAATCATTTTCGAAATTCCAACTAGAGGACTGCTTGGATATCGAAATGAGTTTGTAATTGATACTAAGGGCGAGGGAATTATCTATACTCAAGTTATTGGGTTTAAACCCTATGTCGGAGATATTAAAAAAAATAATATCGGATCAATGATATCAATGGCAACTGGAAAATCTCTCGGTTTTTCGCTTTTCAATCTCCAAAATAGAGGGACTTTATATATCAAAGCCGGCGTTGAGGTTTACGAGGGAATGATTATTGGAAATACGACAAAAGGACTTGACTTAACCGTAAATCCAACAAAGGGAAAAGAATTGTCAAATATGCGCGCTTCAGGGTCTGACGAGGCTATTACTTTAACCCCACCCATGAAATTAACCCTTGAAAAAGGTATGGGAATTATGAATCAAGACGAATATCTAGAGATTACTCCAAATAATATCCGCTTAAGAAAACAATTCTTAAACGAAAATCAAAGAGTAAAAGCAAGCAGAAACAAATAAAATCATTCCGAAAAAATAGCCCTGGTCGCTTTGACACAACCAGGACTGTCTGTGTTTGCATTTTCATCTTCTTAATAGAATCTTCCGAATCAACTCTCTTTGGTCTCGAACATGGCCAAAAATGCTGAGTCCTCCTAAGATAATAGCCAGTATAGTCAGACTAAGAATGGTTAAATTGAGCCAGCCCCATCCTTGATACCAGGATTTGGAAAAAACAAGCAGAAAGCCAGCAATAAAACAGTGGCTTCCAAACTTGAACTTACCAAACCAATTTGAGCCCAACTTCTGTCCAATTTTCTCCCGATAGTAGAAGCCAGCTGATCCCAGAGCAATCAGTATCATTTCTTCTATCAGAACTGGCACGAATATCCACCATAACCGGAAATCCAAGAAGACTATTGTGCATATGAGTGTTGAAGCAATAAGAATCTTGTCTGCAATAGGATCCAAGATTTTGCCGAGATCTGAAATGATCTTGTTTTTCCTGGCAATCCAGCCATCAATTCCATCGGTGGATGCTGCAACCAAAAAGACTAAAATGCCCTCTATGCGATGACCACTCAATATGAGATAAGCCACGAGACCTGACAGAACAATGCGAGACAGTGTAATGTAATTGGCTTTTCCCTGAGGCCAAGCAAGCTGTTTTAATATATCCATCAATTATACCTCCTATTCAGTTTTAAAAAGATCTAAAAAAGCAAGTATTCTTACTGCTTCAGCTTATAGGTTTTTCTAAAAAAATCAAGCTATTCCACCAAAAAACCGCCTAAAAAGCGATTTTTAATTTTATAAATTTCAGTAAGTAGTATTGTGCATTAAAAAACAAGAAATTAAGCAAAAGTAAATTGATATTGAAAAACAAACAAATTTACTTGGACAAATAGAAAAAGACAGTATAATGAAATAACAATCTAATTTGCCTAAACTCTGCGGAGCATGGTAGTAAACCACCATTTAGAGCAAAAAGTTCGTCATCTCGAAGCGCTCTAGAGGAGAAAAAATTAAAGTAAACTTCTACAAAAACAAATAACTTTTACCTACTAGCTTCCAAAAGGTCACACTAAAATTAAAGTAATCAATCAATATGAATTTTTTAATAGCTGGATCAATCGGTGGCATCATCTTTGGTTTTATCTGTATGGAAATGGCAAAAAAGAGAGGAAGGGAAAAATATCTGGGATTTTTAATGGGCTTCCTCTTCGGTATTTTTGCTCCAATAGGTTATCTAATTGCTGGAGATACTTCGAAAAAGAAGGCAGACCTTATCGCTGATGCGATAGAAAAGAAAAAAATATCTAACTAAAACGACTTGCACTCAATCAAAAAATCGTCATTCTTGACGATTTTTTGACCCCTCTCGATTGCACTAGCGTACTGGACATCGTGGACGATGTTAAAGCTAAGATAAAAATGAATAGTGAGTATTTTTGTGTTCTGAATATAGTTTACTCACCCTCTAACTCACTATATTCAAAAATTGTCTATAATTGTACCTTCAAATTTGTTGCCACTCAGTATCTGTTGAAAATTATCTAAATTTTTCCCTTCGGCAACAATAATCTTAAGGTTCTCCTTTTGAGCTAAACGGGCAGCCACCGGATCAACTGGACTACTTAATCCCGGGCTCCACTCTGCAGGAATTAATTCTAAGTAATCCTTCCAACTTATTCTCTCAAAGGGTTTAGCGTGCTTATCTTTTTCAAGGTCAGCCGTATAAACGTGATCTGGCTTACCAAGAACAATAACCTTTTTTATGTTGAAATCGCAAGCAATCTGGCAAGCTACAAAATCAGTAGACCAACCCGGTTTCCAGCCACCTCCAATTATCAAAGAATATTCTCCAAATGATTTAATTCCGAAACGGTTGTCAAGTACTACTGGATGCGCTTCTTCTTTGAAAAGCGTCCGCACCAAATGGGCATTCAAACGGGTAGCATAAATACCTATCCAATCTTTATCCTCACTGCCAACATCTGATATTTTAGAATAAGCATTCTGATACATTCTGGCAATACCTCCTCCACCGATGATTATAACGAACCTAAAACCCTCTTTTATTCTTTCTTTAATAAAAAAATGAAATTTCTTTAAAAAGTCGATATTAATATCTTTTGGCACTACCACGGAACCTCCTAGATCAATAACAAAATCTTTCTTTTTTGACATGTTTTATAATTAATTATTCTATCTTACCAAAATTATCTAAAAAGTTCCATTTCCGCGCTCCCTCCAATTCAAAAACCCTCTGTTCATGAGGGTTTTTAACATTCGTTGAGGAGATAAGATTCGAATGCTTCCCGTGATGGCTCAAGTTGGCTGGCCATCGTGAACGATGTTAGAACTATAATTCAACAACAAAATGATTCTGTTTATATTCCAAATCTAGTTTACCCCACCCCCTGACTTACTATATATTACTTACGAATTAAAAAACTTCGGATATTGTATTTCTCTTTTTTCCTAAGGAATGAGACGACGTTAGAACCTACCTACAATTAATTGATGTCGATGAACACATATCACCGTTTGCATCAGTTTTTACAAACCCGCTATTATCAACGCAAAAATATAAACCTAGGCTAGTGTTTAATTCAGCACTTATACAATAATTATTATCATTAGCTTGGCAATGCATATTAAGAAACCCACCCTGAACTTCAGCAATATCCTCCTCTAAAGATCTTAGCTTGTCACCATAATCATCTCCTGCATTCTCGTTGAGGGTATCATCTGAACATAATTTTATATAAGATCCATCGTCAAACCGAAGTATTTCTGCTTGAGCCTTAGCTTGATTAACATTGAATTTTATCATGGAATCATTGGCCCGTAGATCTGCATCATCTAACTTTGTCTTAGCTACGACGATTACGCCTATGACGATCACCAATGTGGCGACTAATAGACCTATAATAACATTCTTCTTATTCATATTTTTTAATATTAATATTAATTATCTAATTCTAACCCAAAAACTCTCGTGAACCAAAGGTCTTTGTTATTTTTTGCGGGTCTAGAATTCGAACGCTCCTCGTGCTACGCACGACTTGGTTCCCTTATTGCGACTCAAAACCCCTTCGGTCACCCTAGCTCGGCCAGAATGCTCGATTTAGACAATGATATTATAACCTATTTTTGCACAATTTAGACTTATTGTTATCAGCTATGACTGCTTGGATATATTCTAATTAAATACTCTTGGTTGAGTTGTCGATTCGGCTTCAATATCTTGCTTGACGTAAACTCTACTTAAGAAATAAAACATAGCCACTCTGATAACAAAGGCTATTAGCAAAACTATCGACCCTGGCCCAAATGTGCCTGCAAAAAGATTAATGGCTATCCAACAAACTACTAAATAAGTGGTTGCCAAATTTATTAGCTTCTTTCTGTCTTTTATTATATATGCCTTTCTAATATATCTTGCGGCATACATAACGCCTAGCCAAATGCTAATCACGCTAAAGATTATAGACAGCACAGTGTCCAATATTCCTTCAGCCATAAATGACGAGACGAGAAAACCATATATAAATGCAGCAACTAAAGGCACGATAAAACCAGCGGTCAAATAAAAGGTGGCTGCAGCATACCAGATCGAAACTTCTTTTTTTTGTTTCATAATTTTATTGTTAATTATTTTACTATACCAAAAAACCGCTCAAACAGCGATTTTTTAAACAGCTCTAGGTATAAGACAACATTAGAACCATAATTCAACGACAAAATGAGCATATTTATATTCCAAATCTATTTTCTTCCACTCCTTGACTCACTATATTTGAGTAAATATTCATCAGGATTATTTCTTGTCCTGGGGATTGTCTAGATTATACCATTTTTCCCACTTAGCCGAGTCTTCATTATGACGCCAGACTTCTCGTGTGGTTTTATAATATATGCATATGTTATTAACGAGAGAAGGAGGGACCCCATAATTAAAAACTATATCACAATCAATCTCTGCCTCTCCTAAATCAGTAACCTCTATCCATTTATCTCCTACTTTCTTTAATAGGAAATAGCCATAACCAGTTCCTGTATTAGCAATTGCGAAATTACCCTCCGTTTCTATTATCTCAACACGCTTAGATAAATCTACTGCTGAATTTAAAAAATTATAGATTTCCCTATAAAAGACTGGAGTTGTATTCTTCGTAATGTCTCCACAACTCAACTCGAAATATTGAAAATCATTAGGTTGAATGCGGAAGACACATTTTATATCGCCTCTTTCAAAACTAAAAATCTTCTCGTCAATATCAGTATTTTCTGTATTGGAAACAAAATTCTCTTCTAAACAGACAGTTATCGTATTAATACAATTATCTATAACTGACTGACTATAGTCGCCCGGGGTCCCGAAAATATACCATTGATATCCCTTAATAAGCTCAATTTCTTTATTTTGATCTATCCATGGAAAGCCTGAATACTCTTCGGTAAGTTGGCGTTCTTCAATATTTGTGTCTACGCAATAAAGTTGTGTTATTTCTGTTAAACTGTTTGCAAGTGCTTTAAGTTTATCCGTTGATTCGTTCATTTCTTCGGCTATCTGTCCACAATTATTAAATTCTGAGTTTACTTCCATGGGCTTTGCAGTAGTTATGGGAGAAGGCTCATTTCCAGGATATTCATATTTTACTAAATACCAAGTTCCGATTCCAATAATAAATACTAATAAAATTATTACAAAAAAAGCTGTCTGTGTAGAAATTCTTTTATTGAAATATTGTTTAATATTCTTAGTATTTTTTCGCCGAGATTTATCTTTAAAATAAAAGCTCTCCAATTTTTTGAACTTTTTTCTTCTCTGATTCAACCAATTGCCAATCAATATAAGGAGAGAAATGAGGTACGAAAAAATTGCTGCAGGATAAAGAAACCAAGCAATCATCAAACCGAATCCCGAAACATCCTCGCTACTCGATATTCCTACACTTATCCACATCAACAATAATGACATTACTATTACAACAATAATGGGAAGAGTCAGAATAGAACTCAAAAAAATCATTTTACTTTTTTCTTTTCTTTTTTTTCCTATCCTAATAAAATAGCAACCAGACAAAATAGAAAATAACAATGTTAAAATCGGAGTCAAGAATTCTCCTTGTATCTGCCTATGCTGTCTCTGCAATAATAATGATTGATAGAAACTCGAACCTGCCCAAAGAATACCTGCGATTATTAAACTCCACCCAATAAATTTATAAAAATTATATCTTTTTTCCATAAAAATTTTTTCTATTAAATATTTTTCTGCAATAAGCTTTAACTAATTTCTTAATTTTCTTTTTATTTTTCATACTTCTCTAACTTTTATTACAGAAACTATAGAAATTACTAGATAGTCATGCTAGTGGTACTCGTAAGCGCAAGAATGCCTACTGTTACCATTGCAATTAGAAGTAAAATGGCGAATAACGATACAATGGACCGGACGCTATCTTTTTGTTTAAGCGATTGAATAAAATTATAAAATGAATACAATAATAGAAACATAAATGTTCCCAGAGAAAAAGAAGAGATAAGCTTTAGGTCTATTCCTATCCCTGCTCTCAGATAAAGTAAAAATATTAGGGGAAATAGGATATAAGAAATTATTATAAATATAATAGTTGTTTTTTTGTCCATATTTTTATCATTGGTTATTCTATTCTACCAAAGATATTAAAAAAGTTCCATTTCTACACTCCCTCTAATTCAAAAACTTTTTGTCTATAAGGGCTTTGCGGGATTAGGATTCGAACCCGTCTCGGTCGCGAGAACTGCGCTCAAGTTGGCTGGCCAACTCGGGCTAGAACCGTATTTATTTCAGGCCCAGCAAGGCTTTTCTGTCTTATCTTTAGTATAATGCAACGACGGGTCTCGAGCAGACTAAAAAGTGACAAAAGTGACACAGGATTAACAATAAAATTACACGCGAATGTCATTATTTTATAATAAACCCGATTCTCGAAGGAGTTATATCAACGGGTTTTATCATATTTATTTTTTTCTTTTAATAGGAGATAAAAAAATTCTGTCTTGGGTTCCTTTTAATCAGAGGAAAGTGAAAACGCTCTAATTCTAATCGCAAAAGAGCAAAAATTCCTTTCCCCATTCCCCTCTTCTTTCTTGCCCTTTTGCAAAAACGAGTGCGAAACGAGTGGGGCGACGGGGGTTATGTTTCTAAATTATCCTTGATTTCTCTAATTTTTTCAACTTCGCTCACTCTTTGCCGTAAAATTTGTAATTTACTAAGCTGTTCGGCAATTCCTGACTCAATTCCAGCTACGTCCAGCACAACCCTCTGGATGGCTTCTGGCGATTTGTCGTCTTGTTCCGCAATCAGTTCTGCCAATTTTCGCACACGCTCTTTATCTTCTTCTTTTGTTACTTTTCCAGCCACATCTTCATCTTGCATAAGCACTCCAAAAATTTCTTCTGGTTTCGACTCTCCCGTAATGTTCGGTGTTATACGCTCAACAATGGTCGAAATTGTCACTTTCCTGTTTTTAAATTCTTCTTCCAGTACACTTTCAATTTCTATTACATCATCCATTGTTAATCTGCCCGTCTCGGCCAAATAGCGAAGATCGCTTTGGTCAAATCCGCGCTTTCCGTGAAGTTTGAAATATGCCACTTTCGCGGGATGAGAGAGATTGATTTCTGCTCCCTGATAAATTGTCAACTGTGGTTCATACCATTTTTCAGGTAAAGGTACTCCACTAAAGCCAAGTGGCCTGCCTTGTTCGTCTCTCTTTATCAAATGAACATCAAGGAAATTCAGTGATTCGCCCTCGCGAATTTTCCCTTGATCATCTACTGCCGCAATCATCGAGTGTTCCTCTGGAGCCTCTCTAAATTCACTAGCCGAGACCCATTCCATTTTGCGCTTTTTTGGGTTTTCGTGTTCGGAAGACAAAAACAAGCCATATCTTTTTGAAAAAAGTTGCTGCTCTAGTCTTTCCAAGTCATCTGGGTCAACTGTTAGATCAACGTCTTTATGAACACCAATGTAATCACCTTTCATCAACGAAACATTGAGTGCTCCGTCCAACTGCCACCGCACATCCGAACCCTCAAAAATATCACCAAGTTTCTTTATATCTCCGTCCATCTGCTCTTTCTCTACGTCTGTTGGTTGACGACGTTCGTCTCCTTTGTCTTGATCTAAAACCGTTTCATCAAAAAATGCCGGCCGGTCCTGATGGCGAAATTGCTCGCGAACTGATTCAAGCTTTATTTGCTCTTCTTCGATTTTTGTACTTTCTTGGGGCTGTTCTTGTGAAAATGTAAATTTCTCTGGCGATGTCATAAGTAAACAGATTTTAATTTTTTGATAAACTGAAACGATTCTTTTATATCATCGCTTGGTTCTTCCCAGCGTTGTTTGAATGCTCCATAGTCAACTAATTTTATATCCAATTCGCCGTCCTCGGAAACACTGAAAAATAAATTATCACCAATCGTATCAATCATCAGTTTGTGCTCCTCATATAATTTCTCAACCCCTTCGACAAAAGCCCTCAGTTTTTTCTTGTTCTTATCCTGTTTCAACGCTTCGACTATTTCTTGCCCATATTCTCCAGAAATTAAGCCATCAATATTATTGTTTCTTACGCTCGTCATTTCCGATAACGGCATTTTTTCTTGAAGAACGTGTAGTTGCTCTGAGTCTCCAGTCTGCAAAACGGCCTGCTTTGGTAAAAATTCTTTTCCAATATTATCTCTAATGATTGGATACCGAAGTAAAGATTCTCTACTATATTTTATTTCTTTTAGATCTTTTAGTTTGCGTTCAGTTTTTAAAACATATTCTAGGTCTTTCGGCACCAAAACATTCCAAAACATACCTTGGCCCGCACTGCTTTCTTTATCACGCAAAATACTGGCAATTATGTGCTTAATCTCATCTTCACCGAGACTAGCTATTTCAGAATCGCTAAGCTCCGCAAGATCAATCGTCTCATCGTCAATTTGCACTTCTTGTCCACCTGCCAATTTAATATCAGCACCCAAAAACATTTCTTGGTTTTCTCCTACCAACTGTTCTCTCAGAAGTTTGCCATATTTATCAAAAAATGCTCTATCTCGCGATAGGCGCTGTATCAATTCCTTGTCATTTTTATCGATGCCTAACAGTTCTATTAATTCTCGTCTATCAACGTGCACTATTTGTGGTGATGATAACAATTCGATTGCTTTTGTTTTTGATTCATCGCTCATTTTAGCGCCAAGTGATTCCAGGCTTGTAATCATATCTTCGGATCTAAGTCGATTGACCTCTAGACGATTCTCTTCAAATCCATTCATTCGCTCCTTAAAAGCCGCAATCTCTCCTTCCATTTTTTGAGATAATTCTTCTCTCGTATTGTCTGATACTGCAACATTTTCTGTCGCGCTAACGTACTGATGACGAATATCTTCTAGACGTTGAGCAAGCTCTTGGTCACTTCTTGGACCTTCATAATTATCTAATTCTTGGCCCAAAGAATTGATGTGCTCGGTGCGAAGCTGTTCAGGTGTTTTCTCTTCTTCTGTTATTATTGTTTCATTCGGCTCAATAGATTGCTCTATGTTATCCTTGGGCCCTTCCCCTCCTGATAATTGTTCTTCCTCCATAATTTTTAATTAATTATAGCCCAGAACGTTTAATAACTTCTTTTTCCATACTGTCTTTACTTTACCAAAAAAATCGCTTTTTAGCGATTTTTTGGCCCTCTCTTGATCGCACTAGCGTGTTATCCGAACGCTCCTCGTACTAGCTCTAAATGGTTGGCCGTCGTGAACAACGTTAGAACTAAAATTCAACAATAAAGTGAGTCTATCTGTATTTCTAATTTGGCTCTGTAATTTTAATTGGCTGGCTACTTCGAACTAGAGCTTATTCTGAATGAAAAGGAAATTATGAAGCTTGATATACTTTCTCTTTAAAATCACTAAAAGTTAAAATAGGTACTTTTATTATTTTAGCTATTTTTTGTAAAAGCACATAATCATTATAGGCATTCATTCCATGTCCGGTATATCCTTTCCAACCTAATTCATTAGCTTTTTTAACTATTGGAATTTCTATATGAGGTCTTAAATCAACAAATATATAATTCATATTTTTAAATTCCTCAAGAAAAATATTAATAGTTTCCTGATTTTCAACACCCTCTTTCCCTGCAGCATTAATAAAAATTAAATCAGATATATCTTTAGTATCGATATTATTAATAGCTTCAGAATATTCCACATTTCCCTGATCTGATAACTCTTCTTTTAAATTATTCTTATTGACAGGATCTATTAGGAATAGTTTTTTAGGACTTTCTTTAATAATCGCTCTTGCCAGTGGTTCTCCCACTCCCCCAACCCCTAAAAGAAAAACAATTTTATCTTTGAAAGAACCTATATCGTCTTTATACCAACTAATAAAAGAAGGACCATTTAAATCATATGGTATCAATTTATTTTGATTATCTTTTATTAAAGAATCAACATTATTTGGAAGAGTAATATTTTTAAAATATTCTTTTAATACGGGATTACTTTTATGAGGCTGTGTTTGATTTATTGCAATAATATTATTTCTTTCCTCTACAAGCTCATATATTTCTTTTAATGAATTGTGATCTTCTTTTTCAATATCTATTGGTTGATAAATAAAATCTTCTATAAGATTATTCATGTAGATTCTACTAGTAGATCTTTCCCATCTTTTTTTATCCTTATGGGCTAAATATAAACAATAATATTTTTTATCATCTATATTTCTTTTTAGTTCTTCAACTGAATAATAAATATTTATTCTTTCCATGATGTTTTTATAATAACGCTCCTCGTGCTAACTCAAGGTTGCTTACCGGTCCAAAAATCGAACGCGTCTCGGGCGCACAGGACCCATCAAATTACGACGGGTCTCGTGCTAGCTCAAAATGGCTGCCGGGCTAGGATTCGAACCTAGATTGATGGAGCCAGAATCCATTGGCCTACCGTTAGCCGACCCGGCAAAAAATTAACAATCTTGAAATTTTAAATATCTGGACTTGACAAGAAATCTGGATTTAGTATACTAAAAATATCATGAAGGGGAAAAGTCTTTAAGGTTCTGTCCTTAAAGCGACACCCTTTTTTTATTTAGAACGCTTACCGAGTTTGTTTCTTAAATTATTTACATAATCCATATATTCTCTAAATTTCCATAAAAGCTGAGAATAGACTTTTCTATTTGGGATAATAACTCGTCCCAATTTTTCTTTTTTCTCCAAATATTCAATTAAGCAGTGGAAATCACCATCTCCAGAAACAATAATTGCTTTATCATAATTTGGATATTCAATCATTGCGTGTAAAACCAACTCTGCATCAACATTGCCTTTTGTATGTATCTTTCCTTGTTTTTTATACTTTAAAGTTGGCTTAAACACCACAACATAACCAACTTTTTGCAAAAATGTATACAATGCTTAATTGCCAACGACATAGCCAATAAATAAAAAAGCTCTTTTTACTTTATACTTATCTTTGAGATAGACATAAAACCTGGCAAAATCTAAACTCCAACCGCAGTCTTTAACCGCCAAATTAAGATTTTGGCTATCTATAAATGCGTAAATTTTTTGATTTTTAACCATTTAGAGAAATTCTTTTTATGCTATTAGATATCTTCTGATCGCAACGAGGGAAGAAACAACTCCCAGAACAATGCCACAGGCGAGTTGAAGAAAGAATATGCCAAATGCACGAGCGCCAAACCAGGCAAATAGATTAAAGCCATTGGTAAGGGATTCTATCTTATCTGCTGAAAAGTAAGCAGTCAAGAATAAAATCAGAAAAGATATAAGAGCGGCTATAGTGCCTGCAATAATTCCTTGGACAATAAATGGTCCCCTAACAAAGCTGTTTGATGCACCGACTAGCTTCATAATGGAAATCTCTTTGCTGGAATCGTAAATTGCGACTCTAATAGTATTAAAAGTAATTAAAACCGCTATGATGCCCAAGGTAATTGCTAGAAAAAGGCCAGTTGCATTAATGTTGGAAATAAATGTTGAAAGTTTTTCAATAACTGTCTTTTTTTCAACATAATCCACTTTATGAATGACATTTTCCATTGCCGAACTATTAAGAACTGTCAAAATGGCAGCATACTGATCGGGAGTTGTGGCTCTAATATTCAAAGAACCATAAAAAGGATTTATTCCTACGACTTCTAATGATTCTAAAAGAATAAGATCGTTTTTGTGTTTCTCTTTAAACTCAATCAAAGCGTCATCTGCAGAAATCATGGTTACGGTTTGGACTTCCGGCATATCGCTCAATTTCTCTTGAGCTGTTAAAACATCTTCTTGAGTTAAATCGGACTTAAGATAAACACTAATGTCTATTTTATCTTGAATCTGAACAATCAAATACTTCACTCCTCCTTGAGTAACGAGAAGAAACCCCATTAAACTGATAGTCACAGTCAAAACAAAAACAGTAGCTACATTCAAGCTGCCCTCTCTCCAAAAATGATACCATCCAAAACGAATTATCCTTCGTAAATAAGTAAGCATGCGTCAATTTAACAATTAAACATTTTAATAATTAAACAAGAATTGCACTCTCCCTCCTTCCTTATCCTCTCAGAGAGAGGATTAGAAAGGGAGTGGTTGGTTTTAAAGTATAAACCTGCCTATTTGTTCGTCTCTGACAATCTCTCCCCTATCTAGCGTTACAACTCTTCTCTTCAAGCCATTAATAACTGCTTTGTCGTGAGTGGACAGAATAATAGTTGTCCCCAAATCATTAATTTTTTCAAGTAAATTTATTATATCTTTACTATGATACGGGTCAAGGTTGCCTGTCGGCTCATCAGCAATAATTACTTGTGGCCTAATGATCAATGCCCGCGCAATAGCTGTGCGCTGTTTTTCTCCGCCAGAAAGCTCTTGGGGAAAATTGTTTGCCCTATCTTCTAGTCCAACAATTCCTAAAATATTGGGCACATCTCTAAAAATTTCGTAATCAGTACCTCCCATTACTTCCATTGCATAAGCCACATTTTCAAAAACTGTTTTCTGGGGCAAAAGACGATAATCTTGAAAAATAGCTCCAATTTTCCTGCGAAAAATAGGCAAATTCTTGGGTTTAATAGAAGTAATGTCTTTTTCTCTAAAAAATATCTTGCCACTAGTCATCGGCTCTTCACGAAGCAAAAGTTTTATAAGAGTAGTTTTCCCAGCTCCCGATTTACCGACAATAGAAACAAACTCGTTGGGTTTAATTTCAAAACTTACATTTTTAAGAGCAACAGTATCAGGGGGATAAATTTTACTAACTGTTTCAAAAATTATCATATTAATTGAATTTCTGCTTTTATAAATTGGTCTAAATCACCGTCTAAAACTTCTTCTAACTGACTGGTTTCTACTTTAGTCCGATGGTCTTTTACCATTTTATAAGGATAAAAGACATAAGAACGAATCTGATTCCCCCACTCCGGGCTTGCTGTTTTTCCTTTTACTTTCTCAATTCTTTGCTTATCTTGTTTTTCTTTCATTTGAATAAGTTTCGCATTTAACATCTCCATCGCTTTACTCCGATTAAGTCCTTGAGTTCTTTCTGCTTGGCAATTGACAGTGATGCTTGTTGGCAAATGGGTAATCCGTATTGCTGATTCTCGTTTATTAACATATTGGCCACCTGGTCCTGACGCCCTATAAGTATCCACTCTTAGATCTTCTTCTCTAATATTTAATTCCTGTTCTGCTGTTTTTCGCAATTGAGGTAAAACTTCTATTAGGGCAAAAGAAGTATGGCGTAAATCCTTGGCAGAAAACGGAGAAATTCTTACTAAACGATGAACCCCGTTTTCTCCCTTTAAAAAACCGTAAGCCATATTGCCCTTAACCTCTAGAACTGCCTCCTTAATGCCAACTCTCCCTTCTGGGCCCATATCGCTAAAGCTTTGAGATAAAATCTTACTCTTAAATCCTTGTCGCTCGCAATATCTTTGATACATCCTAAATAAAATATTTGCCCAATCTTGGGCATCTTTTCCCCCTGCTCCAGCCTTAATGGTTAGAATAGCATTATTCTTGTCATAAGTCCCAGAGAGAAAAATCTCTATTTCTTTTTCCTCAAGCTTTTGCCAAAATTCTAATTTTGATTTTTCGATTTCTTCTTGAAATTTAGTATCTCCATCTGTAGCATCAGCCAATTCTTCCAAGTCATTAAATTCTTGCTCTAATTTTTGCCACTGTTCAATCTCTTCTTTTAAAATACTAAATTTCTGATTAGATGCGATAAGCTCTTTTTTGTCTTCCCAGTTCGATGTCTCGCTTAGATATTTTTCTAATTTTTGCAAGTCCTTCTTTTTCTGCTCAAATTCAAAGACAGTCCATCAGATGATGGAGTTTTTTTTGTATCTCTTGTATATTTATCGTAATTTCTTTTTTCATACTATTTGAGCCGAGGAGAGGATTTGAACCCCCAACCTATCGCTTACGGGGCGATTGCTCTACCATTGAAGCTACCTCGGCAAAGCGAGAGAGGGGAATCGAACCCCCATTTATTCCTTGGGAAGGAACCGTTTTGCCACTAAACTACTCTCGCGAAGCTATGGTCTAAAAATTTGTTTAAAAAAATCAGAAATTTTACTCCAAACAGAGGCAGTTTCTATCTCTGTAACTTCTATGGATAAATTTTCCAAAACATCATCCCTAACAATAACTGCTACTTCTTCTCCTGCTTTTTTATACATCCCCTTTTCTCTTAAAACTCGTTCTATATATTCTTCTTCAGACGAAAAAGCGAACAACTCCTTTAATTTTTGATTCTTGTCTCTTAACTGTTGCAATTCTTTGTTAATGTTTGCGTGTTGATTGTTAATTGCCTTATTCTCTGCATAAAGCTTCAGATTGCCAAAAACCAAAAAACCAATAATCAGAATGTCAAAAAATATTAACAAACCCATCAATGCCTTGTCTTGTTTATTGCCCTTTTTATATCTTCTTTTTTTTGTTATCATAAAGAATAATATAATCTAATTAGAAAAAATGAAACGAGAGAAAATAATAAGATTAATTTGGACAATTTTAGTTATTCTAATAGTGCTGAGCATGGTATTCAGTTTCACATTACCGTTCCTATTTAGATAATACATTTAATTTAAAAATTTTTCAACCGGCGATATAAATATTGCATTTCTGTCCGAATCGCCAATAATACTACTGAAGAGAGGACAGAAATGTCCCTCAATATCTGACAACTTCGGCAGAGGGATCACCTCATCATCTTCCAGAAAACCTCTTGGGGGATTTTTAATTGGCCTCTTAATTTTAATTTCTTCTTACCTTTTTTCTGTTTCTCTAAAAGTTTTCTTTTACGCGTGTAATCTCCGCCATACAGAGGGGCAATAACGTCCTTCCTTCTTGCGCTCACCGTTTGTCTAGCAATAATATTCCCACCTACTCTTGCTTGCAATGGAACACTAAAAAGTTGAGAAGGGAAAACATTTTTTAATTTTTCTACCATTGCTTTACCCTCCTGATATGCGTCGCTCGCAGGAATAATCCTAGAAAATGAATTCTCAGGATTGCCCAAAACTAAAATTTCTAACTTAATTAAATCGGCCTCTCTCCAATCCAAAAACTTATAATCCATTGAGCCAAAACCCTGTGTAGTGCTTTTTATTTTATCATAGAGATTCGCCATTATTTCTCTAAAAGGCATTTCGCAGGTTATCAAAACCTTATCAGTGCTTAAGTGAGTAATGCCAGGATGTCTATGTTCAACTAATTCTACTGCCTTGCCTAGAAATTTAATAGGTACAATTATTTTTAATTCACAGAATTGTTCGTAAACTTTATTAATTGTTGATTGATCTGGCCAATCCATTACTGAACATATTAATCTTTCTTTTTTAGAAAAATCCAAAACTTTATAGCAAACAGATGGGCTGGATGTCATTAATTCCAAATTAAATTCGCGCCTTAATCGTTCAACCACAATTTCAATATGTAAAAGCCCCAAAAATCCGCAATGGAAACCTCGACCAAATGCCGATTTTGATTCTGGTTTAAAATTCAAGGAGGGATCATTTAACTTTAGTTTCAAAAGCGCCTCGCGTAATAAAGACCAATTATTTGGATCTTCAGGGAAAAGCCCGACAAAAACTACCGGCTTTGGCTCCATATATCCCATCAAGGGCTTTATTTTCCCCTGTTCTTCCATATTTATAATCGTATCTCCGATTTTAGCTTTTTCGGATTCCTTAATGCCCAAAACTACATAACCAATTTCTCCGCTTTTAAGCTCTTGCTGAGATAAACGTCCCGGTTTAAAATAGCCGACTTCTTTTGCTTTGGCTTTAATCTGAGCATTAATTAAATAAATTTCATCTCCTTTTGTTATACTGCCTTCCATTACTCTAATATGAGCAATAACACCTTGAAAAGAGTCGTACTCAAAATCAAAAATTAAGGCGCGCAAGAGAGAATCGGAGGCCATGCTAGGAGGTGGAATTCTATTTATTACAGCTTGTAAAACCTTTTCAATATCAGTCCCCTGTTTAGCAGAAATTTTAATAATTTCTTTTTTATCTATTTCTAAAAGATTAGCTATCTCTTCGGAAACTTCCTCAATTCGCTCACTATCTTTCCCAGCCAAATCAATTTTATTAATTACTGGAATAATAACTAAGTTCTGTTTTCTAGCTAGATCCAGATTCATTAAGGTTTGCGCCTGAATGCCTTTTAACGCATCAACTAGGAGAACAACTCCCTCAATAGCTGCTAAAGACCTTGAAACCTCGTAAGTAAAGTCCACATGACCGGGAGTATCTATCATATTAAGAATATAGCCTTGATATTCCATCCTCGCTGTCTGGAGCTTTATGGTAATCCCCTTTTCTCGTTCTAAATCCATTGTGTCTAAAAATTGAGGTCTCATTTTTTCCGCTTCGATGGTTCCTGTTAATTCCAAAAACCTATCAGCCAGAGTTGATTTTCCATGATCAATATGAGCCACTATTGCAAAATTTCTAATCTTTTTTATCATAATTATTTCTAAAATAGATAGAAAAACAAATTTTTTCTACAAGCTATTGACAAGCTCTCCTTAAAATTGCTAGTATAAACATACTAGACATGGGGCGGATTCTATATGAGTCCGTCCCGTTTATTTTCCTTCCATCTTTAATATATATTTTAGATATTCAAAGTCTCTAAAATCTCCGCCAGCAAATTGACGGATTTCTTTTGCTGTCCGAGGACC
>Ga0307928_10000267_pt1 | contig 38060 bp, 33 predicted proteins | sample AceLakmetagen232_FD_201815 | JGI IMG/M metagenome (GOLD analysis project Ga0307928, IMG submission 201815) | Saline water microbial communities from Ace Lake, Antarctica - #232 | ecosystem: Environmental > Aquatic > Non-marine Saline and Alkaline > Saline | place: Antarctica: Ace Lake... | reverse complement strand
CATTCATATAGGATATAATGCCAGATTAGATACAATACAAGCAGCTGTTTTAAAAATAAAACTAAAATATATGGATGTCTGGAATAAAAAACGCATGAAAAATGCCACTTATTATAATAAGAAACTAAAGCACACAGGGCTTGTCACGCCCTACGTTCCCGAGAAAAACTCCCATATTTACCATCAATATGTCTTAAAGGTAAAACGCGGCAAAGAAAAGATAAGAAAATATTTAATTAGTAAGGGGATAGATTCACGCACATATTATCCTATTCCTTTGCACTTGCAACCTTGTTTTAAATATCTAGGTTACAAAAATGGGGATTTTCCAGAATCTGAAAAATGCGCACAACAAACATTTACAATACCCATTTACCCCGAACTTACCAAAAAACAGATGGATTATGTTGTTAGCAAAATTAAGGAAATTGTATGAACATACTAATTACCGGCGGATGTGGATTTATTGGATCTAATTTTATCCGGTATGCATTAAAAAAATACCAGAATATTAAGATTATAAATCTTGATAAGCTGACATATGCCGGCAATTTAAATAATTTAAAAGACATAGCGAATGATAAAAGATACAAATTCATAAAAGGCGATATATGTGATAATAAATTGATTGATTCTATTTTGAAGTCAGAAGTCAGAAGTCAGAAGTCAGATATTATTATCAATTTTGCGGCAGAAACACATGTGGACCGTTCTATCAAACATGCAGCAGATTTTATTAAGACGAATATAGAAGGCACAAGAGTTCTTTTGGATGCTGCAAAGAAACGCAACATAAAGAAATTTTTACAGATATCAACAGATGAAGTATATGGTGATGTACCAAGAGGACTTTCAAGAGAGACAGATAGATTATTACCAAGATCACCATATGCAGCATCAAAAGCAACAGCTGATTTATTATGCCTGTCTTATTATCAGACATATGGCCTAGGTGTGATAATTACAAGGAGCTCTAACAATTTTGGGCCCTACCAATACCCGGAGAAGGTAATGCCGCTTTTTATTACCAATCTTTTAGCGGGGAAGAAGGTCCCTTTATACGGCGATGGTAAAAATGTGCGGGATTGGATTTATGTAGAAGATAATTGCGTTGGGATAGATGCAATATTAAAAAAAGGTAAGCTGGGTCAGATTTATAATATAGGTGGTAATAATCAGATGCGCAATATAGATATGATTAAGGCAATATTGAAAAAGTTGAAACTCGGAAATAAATATATTAAATATGTAACTGATAGGCCCGGGCACGATAGGCGATATGCTTTAAACTCAAACAAGCTCAACAAATTAGGCTGGAAGCCAAGATATTCTTTTTATAAGGCTCTGGCATTAACCTTGGACTGGTATAAAGTTAATCAACGGTGGTGGAAACCGCTTAAGCGTCAAGCAAAAATCATTAAATGGTAATATGAAAATATTAATTACAGGTTCTGCTGGTATGTTTGGAAACGCTCTTTATGATAAATTAGCAGAGGATCATGAAGTTGTTGGCATTGATATCAATCAGAAAGCAGATTTTTTAAAAGTTGACCTTAGTAATGCTGATTTAACAATTCAAAAAATAAAAGAAATAAGCCCTGAGCTAATAATACATTGTGCTGCTTATACAGATGTTGATGGATGTGAAAAAGATAAGGATAGAGCATATAAATTAAATGTTGAAGTAACCGAAACAGTAGCTTTAGCAGCTAAGAAATCTAAGAGTTTTTTGATATATATAAGCACAGATTTTGTTTTTGATGGAACAAAAAAGGTTGCTTATGTAGAAGAAAATGTGACAAATGTGATAAATGTCTATGGGGAAACTAAACTTGAAGGAGAAAAGGCGATTAAAGAAATTCTAGATAAATATTTAATTGTCAGGACAGGCTGGCTTTTTGGCCTTGATGGAAAGAATTTTGTAGATACAATTATCAAAAAAGCAAAAGTGGAAAAAGAATTAAAAGTGGTGAATGACCAATTTGGCTCACCTACATATACAGTAGATCTTGCAGAGGCAATATCGTTGGTAATCAGTAATCAGTTACCAGTTGCCAATAGCCACATATTAAACATTACAAATTCTGGTTCATGTTCCTGGTTTGAATTTGCAGAAGAAATAATTGATTCAATTGGTACTAAGGATGTAAATATTTTTCCAATATCATCTGAAGAATTAAACAGGCCGGCTAAACGACCAAAAATGTCTATTCTTGATAATAGTAAATTTAATCAGATATACGGAAAAACCTTACCAAATTGGAAAGATGCGCTAAAAAGATATATAACCTCAACTTGTCATTCCCACAAAGGTGGGAATCCATAATATTTAGATCCCCGTTCTCCGTTTTTACGGGGACAAGTTTCACGGGGACGACATATTAAAAGGAGTAATAAATGAAAGTTCTTATAACCGGCATCGCGGGTTTCGTGGGAAGTCATTTTACAGAGTTTTTTCTTACTAAGAAAAACATAGATATTTATGGTATAGAACGCTGGAAAGCCAGCACCGAGAATATAGAACATCTTAAGGATAAGATAAAGCTTTATGATGAATGCGATATAAATGATATTGTTTCTATGCGTGATATCCTTAAAAAGGTAAAACCGGATTTCATTATTCATCTAGCTGCCCAGTCATTTGTGCCTACCTCCTGGACAGCGCCTGCAGAGACCATTAAAACCAATATGATAGGTGAGGTTAATCTTTTTGAGGCATTGCGTAGCTTAAAAATGAACCCAAAAATTATTGTTGCTGGCTCTTCAGAAGAATATGGTTTTGTAAAAAGTAATGAGGTGCCTATAAAAGAGACAAACCCACTAAGGCCACTTAGTCCATATGGCGTATCTAAAGTAGGGCAGGATCTTCTAGGATATCAATATTATAAAAGCTATGGACTCAATGTAATACGGACACGGGCATTTAACCATACTGGTCCTCGCAGAGGAGAAGGTTTTGTTTGTTCAAACTTTGCAAAACAGATTGCTTTGATAGAAAAAAAGAAACAAAAGCCGATAATTTATGTAGGCAATCTTAATGCTAAAAGAGATTTTACAGATGTGAGGGATATGGTAAGGGCTTATTGGGCTCTTATGCAAAAAGGTAAGCTTGGGGATGTCTATAATATTTGTTCAGGTAAGGCGTATTCAATAAAACAGGTACTTAATATGTTGCTTACACTAACAAAGGCTTCTATTAAGATAAAAGAAGATTCATCAAGAATGCGCCCGAGTGATGTACCTGTTCTTTTAGGCGATTGCATGAAAATGAAAAAACTTACAGGTTGGAAACCTGCAATTCCGTTTAAAAAGACTTTAGAAGACACACTTAATTATTGGCGGGAGAGAGTATGAATTATCAGAATAAATTAGTAAAACTTATAAATTCCAAAAAGGCCAAGGTGTGTGTTATTGGCTTAGGGTATGTTGGGCTACCTATTGCTTTAGAATTTGCTAAGAAAGGGTTTTTTGTATATGGCCTTGATAATAATGAACACAGGATAAATGATTTAACCAAAGGCACCTCGTATATAACCGACATTAATTCTAAAGAAATAAAATCCGTACTTAAAAGCAAAAAGTTTTTCCCGACGATAGAAGAGACTGTGCTTGGAAAATCAGATGTTATAATTATATGTGTCCCTACCCCGTTACGTAAAAGAAAAATACCAAACATTTCTTATATAATAAAGGCTAGCCGTACTATTTCAAAATACATACACAAGCCCCAGCTTATTGTTTTAGAGAGTACAACCTACCCTGGCACCACCAGGGATGTTATGCTGCCGATTTTTAAAAAGAAGGGTATGGAAGAAGGCAAAGGATTTTTCTTAGCATTTTCTCCGGAGAGAATAGATCCTGGTAATAAAAAATATACATTTAGGAAAATACCTAAAGTGGTAGGCGGCCTAAGCAAGCCGGCCACATTATTGGCATCTCGACTTTATTCTTTGGTAATAGAAAATGTTGTCCCTGTTTCATCTGCAGAAGCAGCCGAAGTAGTAAAACTCTTGGAAAACACATTTAGGATTGTCAATATAGGTTTAATAAATGAAATTGCGATGCTATGCAGCAAACTAAATATAGATGTTTGGGAAGTAGTAGAGGCTGCGAAAACAAAACCTTTTGGTTTTATGCCATTTTATCCTGGTCCTGGATTAGGTGGGCATTGTATCCCCACTGATCCGTTGTATCTTTCATGGAAAGCGCGTAAGGTAGGCTTTAAAACAAAAATGATAGACTTGGCAGCAAAGACCAATTTATTTATGCCACATTATGTAGTTTCCAGAGTGGAGGCGTCTTTAAAAGAAAAAGGCAAAGATATAAGTAAGGCTAATGTGCTTATAGTTGGTGTTACATACAAAAAAGATATAAAGGACCTGCGTGAATCACCCGCGCTGGATATAATTGATATTTTACAAAGGAAAAATATAAAAGTAAGCTATGTTGATCCATATATCCCATATCTTAGAATTAATGATATTAATTTAAAATCAATAAAATTTGATATAAATAATCTCAAAAAACAGGACATGGTGATAATTGTGACTGATCACTTAAGCTTTAAGTACAAATTTATAAAAAAATATGCAAAATTAATTTTAGATACACGTAACGCATTTGGGCTCAGGAAAATTTACGGGAAAAATATTATTAAATTATAAAAGGAGTTTTCATGGCATTGTATTTAGTGACAGGTGGAGCTGGGTTTATCGGCTCAAATATAGTTGAAGAATTATTAAAGCGCAATGAATCAGTACGAGTTCTTGATAATTTCATTACTGGCTCAAAAAAGAATTTAGATTTTTCAAGTAATTATCAGCTAATTGAAGGCGATATCCGCTCAAAAGAGGATTTAAAAAAGGCACTTAAGGATGTTGATTATGTTCTGCATCAAGCAGCGCTGCGTTCTGTGCCCAAATCAGTGGATGACCCATTTCTTACCAATGATATCAACATAAATGGCACATTGAATGTTTTGTTTGAAGCTAAAAAGGCTAAAGTTAAGAGGTTGGTTTATGCATCCAGTTCTTCTTGTTACGGAAATGTGGAGAAATTTCCACAAAAGGAAGATTTTAACCCGCGTCCTATTTCTCCCTATGGTGTATCTAAATTAGCAGGTGAAAATTATTGTAAGGCTTTTTCCGAGACATTTGGCTTAGAGACTGTATCTTTGCGTTATTTTAATGTGTTTGGACCAAGACAAAATCCAGAAAGCAAATATTCTGCTTGTGTGCCGGCATTATTATTAAAAATGTCTAAAGGTAAAGCGCCTATAGTTGAATGGGATGGAAAGCAATCCAGAGATTTTACATATGTTGCGAACGTAGTGGATGCAAATCTCGCCGCTGCCAAAAGAAAAGGCATATCTGGTGAAATGTTTAATGTTGCATGTGGTTCGACGGTGTCAATTTTAGATATAATAAATATGTTGAATAATATGTTAGGAAAAAACCTGAAACCAAAATTTATGCCAAAACGATCAGGTGATGTAAGAAAGACATATGCTGATATATCAAAAATGAAAACTTTGCTTGGATTAAAAACAACAATTCCTTTTAGAGAGGGACTAGAAAGGACTATAGCATGGTTTCTAAAGCATTGGGTTTAATGCATTGGCGCGGAATAAATGTAATTGTGACTATTATGGTAATGTTTTTATTAGTATCAGCCACTAGCTCTCCTGCAGAAGAAAATAAATATATACCTAATGGCCCTTTCAATACGCGCAATCAGATGCCGTTATATCTTTTTTATGTGGCACCATCTCCTCAGAAAGCAGATACGCTTAAAAGAGGTAAGATAGAGGCAGATGTTTCTTATCATGTGTCAAATGTTATTATTCAACAGAGGCCATGGCCGGCAGAGCAATTTACCTCCATAGATGGAGTTGGAATCTCTGATGGACAGAAGAACAGAGAATGGTATACTTATATTGATACTGAGGTCAACAGGTTTGATTTGAATCTATCTTATGGGCTTGAAGAAAATATGGAGATAAGCGTTGATGTGCCTTATTTTGTATTTTCAGGAGGCTACCTTGATGGTTTTATTGAAAATTTTGAAGATGCGTTTTCTTTTATAAAGACACCAAATGCCAGAGAGGAGAAGCCTTGTTATGAATATGAGTATGAGTTACGAAACAGAGGAAAACCAATTATAGATAGCTCTTCAAAACAGGATGGTTTAGGTGAGATAACCACTTACCTTAAGTATAGATTTTTAAAAGAGGACAAATGGTACCCAACCCTGTCTTTAAGAGGTGGAGTAAAGTTTCCGACAGCGACCAATGATCTTTTAGGCAGTGATAAATTTGATTATGCCCTTACTCTCCTGCTCGATAAAAGAATATTTAACAGGCTATCTCTCTATTTCAACATAAGTTATGTCATTATAGACAGGCCAAAGATAATGGATAATCTATATAGTTTTAAAGACAATATGTTCCACGGTATGTTAGGCGCCGAATGTTTTCTGACAGATAAGACATCTATGATATTTCAGGCAACAGCTAATACGACTGTTTATGATTATTCCAGCATGACGCCAAATGGCGGCGTAACCAGCGTATGCAGGGACCCTGTTGTGTTGACATTAGGCTTTAACCACAATTTTAATGATAAGCTGTCATGGCAGATAGCTATAGATGAAAACACAAACAGTGCTGCTCCGGATTTTGGGGTATTTACAAGCTTGAAAGTAAAGTTGTAGAGATCTCTCAAAAGCTCTTATTTATTGCTTTTTCGAGATTAATTTGCACTTTATAAGTTACATCGCTAATGCTCTGTAACTTATGTGCTCATTAAGGAGATTATATATGAGAATATTACTAACAGGTGGTGCAGGTTTCTTAGGTTCAAACCTATGTGATCTTCTTATAAGAGAAGGGCATGCAGTAGTGTGTATGGATAATCTTTTAACAGGCAAGAAGGATAATATCGAGCACTTGCTTGATAATGATAGTTTTGGATTTATAGAACACGATGTGACAGAATTTATAGATGTAAAAGGTGAAATTGACTATGTTCTTCACTTTGCATCTCCTGCAAGTCCTGTTGATTATCTTAAATATCCCATAAAGACTCTCAAAGTAGGTTCACTTGGCACTCATAATGCTCTTGGAGTTGCAAAAAAGCAAAAGTGCAAGTTTTTGATAGCTTCCACATCAGAGGTATATGGTGATCCACTTGTTAATCCTCAGCCGGAAACTTACTGGGGTAATGTAAATCCTATAGGCCCACGTGGAGTATATGATGAAGCAAAACGCTTTGCAGAGGCTATTACCTTGGCTTATCACAGAAGTCACGGCATTGATACAAAAATAGTAAGAATATTCAATACCTATGGCCCGCGAATGAGAGACCATGATGGCAGGGCAATACCAAACTTTATAGACCAAGCGATTAAAGGGGAACCGGTTACTGTTTATGGAGATGGCTTACAGACAAGGAGCTTCTGTTATGTAAGCGATTTGATAGAGGGTATTTACAAACTTATGCAATCAAGTCTAAATGAACCTGTAAACATCGGAAACCCCAATGAAATGACTCTGCTTGATCTTGCAAAAAAGATAATCCAGCTTACCTATTCAAAGAGTAATATAGAATATAAGCCCCTTCCAGTAAATGATCCTAAGGTAAGAAGGCCTGATATTACAAAGGCAAAGAAAGAACTAAACTGGAACCCAGAAATAGCACTTGATGATGGTCTTAAAAAGACAATAGAATGGTTTAAGTAACTTTGAGGGGACTAGTCCTGTTCATACCCATTCATTTTTGACTGTAATTATTACAATATAATTAATTTGGTTGTTTTTCAAGGAAAGAGCTTTAATTAAATGAAAAACAAATAGCATTTTGAATTTAATGGCAGGAGGTAAAGTAGTTATTCTAGCTGGCGGCCGCGATATAATTTTGCTGATGCAAATGGTATTTTATGTTTAATTCTATTAATATATGTTTAATATCACCACCAAATAGGAGTTCGTCTGCAACTGTTCCTACGGCATTACTTTATCTTCATGCGTGGTTGATAAAGAATAATTTAAATGCCAATCTTTTTTAGATGTAGAACAGCAATAGTTGCTAGCAGCGAAAATAAGAAAGATCTGATTGTGTAAGCAAGAGTGTATAGCAAGAAGCAAGAGGTGGGTCGAAGCTTTCTAGTGGATAAGCTTGTAAAACTATTAATATGGAAGCGCAATGAAAGAGTAACAGTTAATGAACATTTGCCTTATTGGGAATATTAATGATGCATTGAAAGGTAATTATATTGGCGGCGCAGAGAAACAATGCGCACTCCTTGCAATTGGACTCGCAAATAAAGGGCATTACGTGGTTGTTGTGGATATCGAATATACAGGAGCCCCATATGTAAATGGAGGTATAAAAATAATACCTGCTTGGGGCACGAAGCATGGGTTTTGCGGAATGCGCTTTATTCCATGCAGAATTTATTCTCTATTACGTAAACTGAAGAGAATAAATGCAGATGTATATTATATGCGCGGTTCATGTGTGATATATGCCATAATAACTCAGTATTGTCGGAATCTGAGGAAAAAGGTAGTGTGGGCATTATCAGGAGATGGCAACATTTCAAGAAAATATTTATTGACTAGAAATAGGAATCAACTATTTTATGACAGAGTATTTAGATCTTTCTTTAATCAAATTTCAAATTTGTGGACTATGAGAAAGGCAGACATTATTTTTTGCCAGACCAAAAAGCAGTTAAATCTAGTTAGGAGAAGCGCGAGAAAGTCTATAATTGTACCGAATATATTTGATGGTTCTTTTCAAATACCCCATGAGAAATTGAGTCATAAATCTTGTCTCTGGGTAGGAAAGCTTTGCGGGTTCAAGGGTGAAGAGGAGTTATTGCGCTTATCTCGCATATTAGTTAATTATGAATTTAGGGTAGTAGGGGATGTTTCAAAAGTTTTTCTTAATTCAAACGTAATGAGACAGCTCAAAAACCAAAGAAATGTTAAACTATTAGGTAGGTTGCAATATAACCAGGTACTTGATGAAATGCAGCATGCGCCAATCTTAATTTGTACTTCACCATCTGAAGGTTTTAGCAATACGTTTTTAGAGGCATGGGCTTGTAAATGTACTGTTGTTTCATTGACAGTTAATCCAGACAATCTCCTTTCAGAAGGCGGTTTTGGGTTCTGCGCGTATGGTAATCTAAACAAAATGGCCATGTACATTAAAATGCTGTCAAATGATAATGTATTAAGAGAAGAGATTGGAGAAAAAGTAGAAAGATATGTAAAGAATACACATTCATCAGAACAAGTTGTATCAAAGATCGAGAAAGTATTACTGGAATCCAAATGATTAAAAGTAAAAAAGATTATAAAGAATATCTTAAGGAGGATGGAGCGGGTTTTACAAGAAGCTTAAAAGATATTTTATTTAACGATATTAGAAAGTTTAAAAAAATATTACGGAAGTTAGAATATTATAATAATTGCAAGAATGGTTATTTAAATAAACTAATAATAATGTATCTACGATATCAATTTATGAAAAAAAGTAGGATGTTGGGTTTTTCAATTCCAATCAACGTGTTTAAGCCAGGCCTGAGTATTGCACATAGGGGCACAATAGTAGTTCATCCAAATGCCAAAGTTGGAGCAAATTGCAGGATACATGTTTGTGTTGTTATCGGTGCTACAGGTGGAAGTTCAAAGGCCCCAATTATAGGGGATAATGTTTATATTGGCACAGGCGCAAAAATAATTGGTGATATTAAGATCGCAGATAATATCGCAATTGGTGCAAATTCTTTGGTCAATAAATCTTTTTATGAAGAGGGTATAACAATTGCAGGAAATCCCGCCAAAAAAATTTCAAATAAAGGTTCTTTTAAGGTTGGCTGGAATCCTAAAACTAAAAATATTATTTCAGAGTAAATATTTTAATCAGAAACATTACGGAATTGTTGGAAATAAAGCAAGGGCAGAACATGAGAAAAAGTTTTTTAATATTTGGATCACCAGCAATTGAAGATGCAGAAATTAATGAGGTCGTTGCTGTTCTTAAAAGCGGGTGGCTTAGTACAGGGGTAAAAGTTGCTCAGCTTGAAGATGATTTTAGGAAATATCAGGCTGTAAAACATGCTGTTGCAGTGAATTCCTGTACCGCAGCACTACACTTAAGCCTTCTTGCTTCCGGGGTCGGTTCGGGGGATGAGGTTATCACGACTGCCTTAACATTTTGTGCAACAGTGAATGCGATTATTCATGCTGGAGCAACCCCTGTATTAGCTGATGTTGATCCTGAAACCATGAATATCAATTCTAGTGAAGTTGAAAAGAAGATTACACCAAAAACAAAAGCAATTGTTTTAGTCCATTTTGCCGGGCGGCCTTGTAATATGGAAGAATTATGTAGTATTGCCAAGCAATATAACCTTAAGATTATAGAGGACTGTGCCCATGCTATCGAAACAGAGTATAAAGGGCGTAAGGTAGGAACTTTTGGGGATTTTGGCTGCTTCAGCTTTTATGTTACAAAGAACGTTGTTACAGGTGAGGGCGGTATGGTGATATCTAATAATGAGGAAGATACTAACCGTATCAAGATGCTAGCGCTTCATGGCATGAGTAAAGATGCTTGGAAACGTTTTAATGATGAAGGATATAAACATTATCATGTTGTTGAGTGTGGTTTTAAGTATAATATGATGGATCTACAAGCTGCTATAGGGATTCATCAGCTTAAAAGAGTGGAAGCTAACTGGCAAAAAAGGCAAAAAGTGTGGCAAGTTTATAATGATGCATTTTTAGATTTACCAGTTGGTTTGCCAGGATTGATAGAGCAGGATACTCGTCATGCTTACCATCTTTATACAATTGTAATTGACTCAAAAATAGCGCGTATCAGTCGAGACGAGTTTTTAAATGAAATGACAAAACGAAATATTGGAGTTGGAGTCCACTATTTAAGTATCGGTGAGCACCCTTATTACCAGAAGCATTACGGTTTTAAAGCAGAAGATTGTCCTGAAGCAATGCGCATTGGCCGACAAACAATAAGCCTCCCATTATCAGCAAAATTAACCACAAAAGATGTTGATGATGTTATTGCAGCAGTTTGTGATATTATTGTAAAACGTAAGGTTATTGTATGAGGGATTTTTGGTAATGATTAAGATTGCAACCCCAATTTCGCATCTTTTCGAAAATTTAAGTGATGCTCAATATATTACTAATAACTCTGACTGTTTGGAGTGCAGGGATAGAAGTTTTAATGTTAATCTGCCCAATCAAGAAGTTTTTCATTGTAATATTCAGCCGATTCACAAGTTAAGCAAAGATGCTTTTTATTATTTAGAAAAAATTCTTAAGATTAAACCAGATCTAAAACTGATCACCTTCCATGCTGCTTCGTCATGCACTAAGCCTTATATTAGTGAGAAAATGTTTCAAAAAGGGGGTGTTCAATATTCCAGAGATGATATGCTTAAGAATGCCAGGGAAAATATCCCACAAATAAAAGCAATATATGGTTCGCAAGTTAATGTTGCTATTGAGAACAATAATTATTATCCAACAGAAGCTTATCGCTGGATTACAGATGCAGATTTTATTAAACAGGTTGTGTATGAGAACGATATATCCTTTGTGTTTGATTTTGCTCATGCTAATATTACATCTCATAATGGAAAATTAAATTATGAAGATTATAAATGTGGCTTACCATTAGATAAATTGATTCAGGTGCATATATGTGGTTATGCTATTGGCAAAGATAATATTGCATATGATGAACACAGTATTCCAGGACAAGAAGAATGGGAAGAACTACGGAGTATGCTTTCATCTGCATGTGACCTCATATATTTAACAGTAGAATATTATAAAGACACAGGCAAATTGATAGAATCTCTCAAGGAGGTTAGAAAAATAATAAATGAGTTACCTTAAGCAGTTATTTAACTTAGATAATAAGCTGGTTGTAATTACTGGTGCAACAGGACAGCTGGGCAGGGTAATCTGCCGTGCTTTCCAGCAAGCAGGCGCTATTGTGGTTGGAGTAGATATAAATACAAATGCCAATACGCTTAAGAAGGTAGATTATTATCAAGCGGATATAAGCAATAAAGATCAAGTTAATGAAGTGTTTTTGAAAATCATTGAAAAATATAAAAAATTCGATATTTTAATTAATAATGCTGGTGTTAGCACTTTTGAGCCTTTTGAGCAGCGGCCTGAAGAGAGTTTTGATCGGGTGATGGACGTTAATCTTAAGGGTGCATTTTTTTGTATTCAAGCGTATGTTAAACTTTATGATAAGCTTGATTTCAAAAAAGGCTCAATTATAAATATTGCATCTATTTTTGGTTTTGTCAGCCCTGATTTTAGAAACTATACAGATTGCGACAGAAAGAATTCGGAAATTTACGGTGCGACTAAGGCTGGAGTCATTCAGATGACCAAATATTTTGCAGTGCATCTGGCAGAACGTAACATTCGTGTTAATACAATATCTCCAGGAGGAATTTATAATCAGCAATCTCCGCAGGGGGAGGATTTCATAAAAAATTATTCTTTTAAATGTCCCATGCAGCGCATGGCAAATGAAGATGAGATGATTGGCGCCGCATTGTATCTTGCAGGCGAGGCAGCATCATACACAACTGGCCAGAATATTATAATTGATGGTGGAACAACATGTTGGTAGAAATATAAATTATCGGCAAACATTATTTTTTTGTATGACTTCTGAAATAGGAGAATTTATATGTCAGAACGGATAAAGAAATTAAAAGAATATGGTTTTAATACGGAAAATAGAACTTATGTTATTGCAGAAATCGGCATTAACCATGGCGGAAATATAAATGTTGCGAAAAAGTTGATAGATTCCGCAGCAAAGACAGGTTGTGATGCTGTTAAGTTTCAAACATATATCACAGAAAAACGGGTGGCACAAGATTCTCAAATTTTCAAAATTCTTAAAAAATGCGAGCTACCTTTTGAAGCTTTCAAGGAATTAAAGAATTATTCAAGCCAGTACAACTTACAATTTTTTTCGACACCTTTTGATGAGGAAAGCCTGACATGCCTTCAAGGAATTAAGTGCGATTTATATAAAATTGCATCTTTTGATGTAACAAATCACAAGCTCCTGTCTTTAGTTGCGCAAACCAAAAAGCCTGTTATTCTCTCTATCGGTATGGCAAGCCTTAATGAAATTGAGAAAGCATACGAGATCTTGCGGGATGGTACTAAGCGAATTGCGTTATTACACTGTATTTCAGCTTATCCCACACAAGAATGCGATGCAAATCTTGCGGCTATATATGAATTGCAAGATCAATTTGATTGTGTTATTGGCCAGTCAGATCATTCCAAGGGTATACTAGTACCTCTTTACGCAGTTGCGGCCGGAGCACAGATTATAGAAAAACATTATAAGATTGATGAAAATATGGATTGTATTGACGGGACAGTATCAATTGCGCAAAAGCAGATGGCAAAAATGGTTCAAGAGATTCGGCAAATTGAATGTGTTTTTGGAGATGGAAGAATAGATATATCATGTGTGCAAGAGGGAACAAAACAATTTCGACGGTATTCTTAATATTAGATATGGTTAAATATAGCTATGAATAAATTATATATATTTCAAAATAATAATGATTTGTATAAATCGGAGCTGGAAACTGCTTATGCTATTTCTAACCTTGGCAAGAAGATGTCTTTAAACATTAACCAACTTAATGTAGATTATCTCATTAAAAACGAGATAAATGTGGTAATTGCTACAGGGCTTCCAAGTGAATGGTATTTTACATTGAAAGGGCTTAACATTGTTTCAATTATCTTAGGCAACAGAGAGAAAAACTGTGAATATGCAGATATTGTAATTGATTATCTGAGTAATGATGACAAAAGATATTTTACAGGAGAAAGGTATTCTCTTTGTCAAGGCAACAGTGAGCAAGTAAGTGAATTTAATGAGATCATGAATCTTATTTTGAAGTTAAACTGGGATTCAAGTTTTCATGGGTATAATGTTGCCTATCTAAGCTGTATGCATCTCACGCAGAATATACTTTATCAGATTGAAAAGTTTATTAATGCAGAAAATATTCGTTTAGTAGAGTATCTCTGCAATTGCCATGATAGGAGGAGTGTGCTTTCTGCGGAAAAAAACAGTTTTCATTTTGCAGATATTAGGCTGTCGTATCATATATCAATTAAAGATAAAGCCCATTGTTCTATTGATAATGCTTTATTCCGGAAAGCAGATGAACATGATATTCCTGCCTTGCAAGCAATCAGTAGATATATTTATAAAGATAGCAGATATTTTTTTGATAAGAATTTCAACCAGGAAAAAATATGTGAGTTTTACCAAAGCTGGGTACAAAGAGGGGTCTTGGGTCAATATGATGATGAATGCTGGTGTCTTTGCGATAAAGATTTACCCGTGGCTTTTTGCACGATAAAATACAAAAATTCTAAGATAGCAGCTATTGGACTTATTGGTGTTGATACGAGTTACCAGTCAAAAGGCCTCGGAAAAAAAATCATGTATTCTATATTTGATATGCTTATTGATAAAGGGATTCAAGATGTTTTTGTTGTTACGCAAGGAAGAAATTATTCTGCTCAAAGGCTTTATCAGAGTGTTGGGTTTAGAACATGTGCCACACAGCTGTGGTATCATAAGTGGATATAGGTGAGGTAAATGAATACAGGGTGCAAATTATGGAATCGAGCAATTAAATCTATGCCTGGCGGTAATGGTCTCTTATCAAAGCGTCCTAACAGGTATGCCCCGGATATTTGGCCTGTATACTTCAGTAGAGCTGAAGGATGTGACATCTGGGACCTAGGTGAGAATAAATACATTGATATGGCTCAAATGGGAATCGGCTCAGCGATTCTCGGATACGCCAATAAAGAATTGAATGCTGCAGTAAATGCTGCAATTGCTGGTGGTGTGAGCACTACCTTGAATGCGCCTGAAGAGGTTTATCTTGCTGAAAAGCTTCTGGAACTAAATCCATTTGCTGGTAAAGTGAAATTCGCCCGTACCGGAGGAGAGGCTATGTCTATGGCCATTCGGATTGCAAGGGCATATTCAGGCAGAGATAAAGTTGCTTTTAGCGGTTATCATGGTTGGTGTGATTGGTATTTGGCTGCTAATCTGGCAGGTGAGAATAATCTTTCCGATCACCTGTTGCCTGGCCTTGCCCCTAAAGGTGTGCCGAAAGGTTTAGTAAATACCGCTTTGCCTTTTCGCTATAATGATGTTGAAGATTTTAAGGGTTTAATTAACAATAACCCTGATGTTGGAGTCATAGTTATCGAAGGTGGTAGATATGATTTTCCTACTCAAGATTTTCTAAATGAGATTCAGGCTATTGCTATTGAAAGAAATATTGTTATTGTGGTGGATGAAATTACGTCTGGATGGAGAATGACTGATGGTGGAGTTTATAAGCTTAATGGATTAAATCCGGACATTGTAGTCTATGGCAAAGCAATGGGGGGTGGGTTTGCCATTTCAGCGGTAGTTGGGCGTGATGAAATAATGAATGAGGCTAACAATACTTTTATGAGCAGTACATTTTGGACTGAACGAGTTGGGTTTGTGGCTGCATTGAAAACTATCGAGATTTTAGTTCGCGATAAAATTTGGGAACATTTGATCAGCATTGGAACAAAGATAGGAGATAGTTGGCTTAGATTAGCGAAAAAGCATGGTCTTAAATTGCAAGTTACAGATTTTAAACCACTAATTACTATGAAATTAGAATATGATAATTTTAATGATTCTATTTTGACGTTGTTTACGCAAGAGATGCTGAAACGGGGCTATCTAGCAGCAGCAAGTGTATATGTGAGTTCAGCTCATACAGATGCCATTGTTGATCAATACCTTGATCAAGTGGATGAGGTTTTTGGTATGATTTCCTATGCGATAAAATCAAATACCGTGACGGAAAAATTGGAAACAAAAGTTAGATCTGACAGCTTCAGTAGGCTGACATAGGGATATTACTGAATGATAGTTGCGATAATTCAAGCCCGCATGGGCGCAAAACGATTTCCAGGTAAAGTGTTAAAAGAAGTTAATGATAAACCGCTTCTTTTGTATCAAATAGAGCGAGTTAAGGCTTCCAAACTACTTAACAAGGTAGTTGTTGCAACTAGTATATCTTCAAAAGACGATTCGATATCCGATTTTTGTAAACGAAACAATATCGATTGCTTTCGTGGCAGCGAAAATGATGTTCTTAGTCGTTATTATGATTGTGCAAAAAAAAATAAGGCAGATATTATAGTTAGATTAACAGCAGATTGCCCATTATCTGATCCAATAGTTATTGATAGCGTAATATCTCTATTTCAAAAAGAAAAAGCTGATTATGCTGCAAATACAACTCCACCAGAGACAACCAAATTTCCCGATGGTAGCGACGTAGAAGTTTTTTCAATGCAAGCTCTGGAGATGGCATTTATTGAATGCCAGAACCCTCACGATCGTGAACATGTTACGTTTTATTTTTGGCGGCATAGTAATAATTTTAAAACTGTACAGCTGACACAAAATGTGGATTGGTCAAAATATAGGTTTACAGTTGATTATCCAGAAGATTTAGAGGTTGTTAAATATATTTTTAACGTATTAGAGAAAAGGGGAATATTTGGCTATTTGCCTGATATTATAGATATTATTAACGTTGCACCTGAAATTAAAGCAAAGAATGCCGGACATTATTTTGGGGAAGGATGGAAGAAATAACTTGGGGAAGTTTGGGGCGGCGCAACGCCATGATTAAAGCTGTCAAAGAATGTCCGTTATGTCAGTCGGACCGGACTCGCTTTTATTTGAGGGGGGTCTACGACTGCGACAATACAAATGTGTGTGAATGTTGTGATTGTGACCTTTTGTACCTAGACCCGATCATGAGTGAAGAAGAGGAGGCCAAATACTATCAGGATTATTATAGATGCCAGCAGGCCAGGTACAGCCGGGAGACAATGATCCAGGAGGTGCAACAAAAAAGTCTGGCATATTTTCTGGAATATAAAAGTAGGTATGCCCCATATATTGAGAACGCTGGCGAGATCTTGGAAATTGGGAGTGGAAGCGGTGGACTGCTGAGATTCGTAAAACGCGAATTTCATGAAAAAATTGTGACCGCGGTCGAAAAATCAAAGGTTAACCTTAATTTTATAAAAGAATCATTTCCTGAATATGAGTGCATCAGTAATTTAGATGAGGTAAAAGCGTGTTGCTTTGATTTGATTTTCGGGATTGCGGTATTTGAGCACCTCAGGGACCCGCTATCCTATCTAAAGCTTTTGAAAACCAAGTTAACAGAAAAAGGCCGGATTATACTTGAGATGCCCAATAAAATGGAGCCCTTGATTGAAATATTTAATATAAAGGAATTCAAGGTTTTCAATTTCCAAAAGCAGCATTATTTTACCTATTCAGAGAAACCATTGAAAATTTTGGCCAAAAAGACAGGTTTTGAAATAGAATCATTCTATTATAATCAGCAATACGGCCTAGATAACCATATTTCCTGGTTGATATACAGGCAAGTACGGGACTTTTCCCAATACACTCAGCTTTTTACTCCAGCCACATTGAAAAGCTACAAAAAAGATTTAATACACAATAAGACTACGGATGTTATAGGAGTTGTGCTGAAAAATGCCTGAAATGCGAGCAATGGCCGACATCGGTAATGAGCTCTGGGATTGGTTTATCCAAGAGTCATCTTCCGCCTGGTTTACCCACACCTCAACCTGGATCGACTTTATTATGCATATGGAAAAACCTGTGACTAGTATCAACCGTTCCTTTGGCGTTTTTGACAGTAATAGAATGATAGCCGCAGTCCCTTTGGTGGAGAAGGATATCCATAACGAAAGGGGGCTACGGGGGCTTTCGTTTTCATCTTTTAATACTCCATACCCAGTTTTTTCTAATAAACTTTCTGTAGCAAAAATAAAAAAAGCAGAAAAATATATTTTTTCAAAAATTATGGAAAGTCAGGGAGTAGATTATATAAATTATTATGTATGCCCACTTACTGCTGAGATTTTGCAGAAAAAAACCATAATCAATCCTCTTTGCAAGTTTGGATTCCACGATACTTCAATTTCTACTAATATTGTCTTGTTCGAAGGCGATGAAAATAAACTTTTCTCAAGAGTTCGAAAAGGTCATAAAGCTGATATTAAAAAAGGAGAAAAGAGTGGTTACCTGATTGAAATTATTGGGGCAGATAAGATTTCAGAGAAACTATTTAATGTGTATAGGCAGCTACATTTTAAAGCAGCTGGCAAGCAGACCCGACCTGATGCTACTTGGGATATGATGAAGGATTGGATCAAAAAAGGTTTTTCTATGTTAGCTTTGTGCAAAAAGGGAGATACATACATTAGTGCTGCGTTGGTAAATACATTTAAACAGAAAGCATATTATCAGTCAGGAGCAACTCTTCCAGGCTGTGAGAATGAACGCGGCATAGGTCATCTTATGCAATGGGAAATTATAAAATATTTAAATAATAAGGCGTTTACACATTATGAATTAGGTTGTAATTATTACCCAAACATTTCACAGGAAGTTGCTGATCAGAAGCTGTTAGGGATTTCCAGATTTAAAGCCGGCTTTGGGGGGGTTAAGTACCCGTTGTTTCGTGGAGAATATTTCTTCAACATTAATTATATGGAGCAGATATATATTGATAGGTTGAATGCTTGCAGAGAGACGATATGATTTTACGAAGAATTGTATTACACTTAAAGAGGGGTGATTTTTGTGATGTAATAAAAGGAATAGTAAATAAGTTACGGCAAGATATAATTTATAGAATTTTCAAAAATAACCCAAAGAACTCCTGGAAATACAATTACTTGATCGAGAATGCATCATATAAACATTACAAAGATTACATGAAAAATGATCCATTTCTCGTATTAAAATGGTGGTATGAAAAATATTTTTCTCCTAATAGTAAATGGTCTAAATTCTATGATTGGGAATATTGTAAAAGTAAGGTTGTTTTAACTACATTCTGTGGATTTCCTCCTGATATTACGTGGTTTTTAGGGGCTAGAAAGAAATATGCTTGTGATTCTGGATTAAAAACTTGAGTTAAGTCAGGCGCCTCTTTTCCGACATTTGACAAAATATTGATAAATAGTGTATCGGACATTTCATTTAAAGATGAATATATTGATGTCGTAACAATGTTTAATTCTTTGGATCATGCATACAATCCAAAGGAGTATGTTTAAGAGGTTTTCCGCGTTCTAAAAAAAAAAGGGGGGGGAATTTATTTTAGCTGCGAAATAAATTCTCCAAATAATGCAAGGTATCCAAGCTGTTTAAGCGAAGCGGATTTTAATATGTTTTTTCAAGTTTTTAAGTTATTGTGTAGCGATAAACATGAATTTGAACCTGGTAGATTTGAGTTCTGTGCAGTTTATGAAAAACCATGATTCACTAAAGCTCCATTGAACTCTTTTAGAAGTGGTGTAAAGGTAATGTTTATGAAATTGTATTTAAGTTTGAATGATATATATACTAAGAATGAAAGGAGACTAAACTGTGATAGTTTTAAAAAAATAGCTATAAAATCACAGTTATTATCTTCTCAAAAGCCTTTTGCATTCCATCATTATTTTTACTATTTGTTTCTATATAAGAATATCATGAGAGAATATTGGCATAATGGTTTCATAACTTCGTTTGAATTTATACTGGCTAAGATACTTAGATTTGGGAGATTAGCGAAAGGATTTGTTTTTTTTCTTTACAAGCAAAACTGGAAGATTTATCATATACTACCTCAAAATATCCCTGATGATATTAGATATATTACAATTGCGTTTTCTGATAGAACCTTTCCGACAATAGGACATACGGGAAATTTTGAGATATATGGTATTAAGTATACGAAAAAAAATAGAAGAATTCCAGTTAAACAAAAATATTGTGCATTCAAATATGCATTAAAATATCGTATGTTTGATTTTGGCTGGTTAATTCAATATGTATGTTTTAGTGATAGTATAAAAAATATAGATATTTCCAAGCGAGAAGTGATTGTAGAAGAATGTATGTGTATAGAACAGCAGCTGTTATGTGCTTTATTACGAAGAAACTCGGTTGGCTTTACCATTACCCAAAGAGGGGTAATGGACATCCCATATTGTTTTCAAGGAGCAAAAATCCTTGTGAACAATTGTGTTACATATGACGCAATGAAATTATTGAATAATGATGTTAAGTATGAGCAATTTTATCCGATAAATTTACAGAAAAAAAAATGTGGCTCGCAGAACAAACGGAAAAATAGGGAGTTTAAACTTGGGTATTTAACTGACATGGGTAATTTCATAATTAATTTTATAGATAAGAAGAAGATGGACGAGATTATTAACGATGTATGCAAAGATTTAAGAATGCCTTGTTCAGTGTCGATTCATCCACAAGAGAAAGAAAGAGGCCGAGAATATTACGAGAATGCATTTAAAAGTTCATATGTAAATCTGCGAACAGAGTTGAAATTAGAGGAATATTTTTCCAATATCGATTTGTTAATTGGATGGAATAGCACAGCCCTGTTTCAAGCATTTCTTTTTGAGATTCCTGTTATTGTGCTAGATTTTTTTGCTGATTTCCAACTCAAAGATTTTGTTGCTAAATCAGAAGGCGTGGTTGTTTGTGTTCATACGAAAAAAGAATTAGCATGCAGAATAAATGAGTTTCGTGAAATAAGTTTGGAAGATGTCCATGAAAAGTATATCAGAGCCAGGCATAATCTTGGGATAAGCCTACAATAGAATTTTTGTAGAATTGGTTACAAACGTTAAGTACTTTATAGTGGTTTTATGTGTCAGAATGCTTGTTGTTTAAATGGGTATATGAAAATTAATCAATTGCTGAAAAAGTTAAAAACCTTCTGTAGATATTTTCGATCAATATCTTTTCTGCGTCATTCAATAGCTCTGATTTCTCCTGATTTTTTAGCCATATTTTTTACATTTATAACAGGGATGGTAACGGCTAAGATTCTCGGCCCTGAAAATCTTGGAATTGTGGGAACCGCTGGCATGGTATTTGGCTACGGGGTGCTTTTGCAAGGCGGTATATTAGATGGACTTGGTTTAAAAATACCTTATTTGATAGGTAAAAACAAGAAAGATGAAGCACTAATATATCTTAATGTCGGTTATACAGGTATATTATTGGCTGTTATTATAGGCATTATTATAATTGTAGTTTTGGCTACCATTTTTGTTCATGATCGAGTTATTCTTATTGGTGTTTTTGCAAATGCATTAGCAATTTTAGCATATGAAATGTATCATATGAAAGAAGGGAAGGCTCGACTTTTTTTTAGATTTAGGGTAGTTTTCTTCTCTAAGACGATATTTACGTTCAGTCGTTTAATCCTCGTTGTGGTATTCTGCTATTTTTGGGGAATATATGGGATGTTTGTTGCGATAATTTTAATATATATCCCTTCATATATATATTTAAGGTATAAAAAAGAAGAACTGAGGTGGAATATTAATTTGAAAAAGACATATGAACTGTTGCGATTGGGATTCCCCTTATTATTAGTAGGAGCCATATTTACTCTTTTTCAAACGATAGATAAATGGTTTATTATTATAAATTATGGCCCTAAAACTCTAGGATATTATTCTATTATAGTAGCTCTGGCAGGTATGATATTATTGGTCCCAATCAGATTTGTTTCACTATTAACGCAATATTTAAGAGAGCAAAAGGGCAGGGGTACATCAAATAGACTATTATGGAAATATATTTCTTTATCTATGGTGATTGGAAGCATTCTTTTGCTCCCGATAATAGCAGGTGCCTCCGATGCCGCATACGGCCTCTTTAGATTTTTTCTTACTAAATATGATAGAACCATCCCGTTAATTAGAATCATTTTATCATCTTGTTTTATATTATCACTATTTTATGTTTGTTCAGTTTTTCTTGTTGTAACTGATAAGAAGCGATATATGTTAATAGCGCAGGTGATTTCAATTTTGTTTGCGATAATTTTTAACTGGCTTGCTGTAGCAATGGGAACGGGTCTTCAGGGAATTGCATTAGCTACGCTTGCCAGTAATATTGCTCTTGTCGTACTTACCCTTTATTTTATAAAGAGGGGCGAGGTGGCTGTAGCTGATATGAAGGGGGCACCGATATTTTTTGTCATGGTTGTATACGTTTTATTTTGTATGGCACAAAATCTATTTTTGCCTCTGGCGCATGCTATGGAAAATTCGTGCTATCTAAAAAATTTGATTATTAGATTCTGTATGGATTTGTGCTTTTTGTTAGTAGGTATAATTGTAATAAAATTAACGAATATGTATAAACCTTTGCTTGAGTTTATGAAAAGATGAACAACATTTGCTTATTTTGTGAATCTGTTAGTATTATAGATCTTTTTTCATCATCTATTGCTTGTGTATATCAATGTAAAATATGTAAGGGGATATTTAGTGAGCCAAAAGTAAATACTGATGAGCTGTATGATGAGCGGTATTTTAAAGTTAACTATGAAAGCATTGAGAATCAGCAGGCAGAAAGGTTTGTTCGGTATGCAAAGCTGATACAGAAGTATAAAGATCATGGCCGCGCTTTAGATTATGGTTGTGGAACAGGCATTTTTTTAAAAGTTTTAAACGAACATGGCTACTTTAATAATGTTGGCGTCGATGTGAGCAGACAGGCTCTAATGCTTGCAAAGCATAATGTGTCAGAGAAGGATTATTTGTTGCATAGTACAGAGAAGATTAAAGGAAAATTTGACATTATTAGCTTTGTTGATAGCATTGCACACATTTTTAATGCGCAGTCGATATTAAAAGAACTTATATCAAGCAATTTAAATAAAGATGGGATACTATTTATTCGAACGCCTAATATTAACAGATGCTATGTTATATATACTAAGTTATTAGGCCTATTTTTGCCCAAGGCTTATATGAATTCTGTATATTTTGCGCCAAACAGGTACTTGTTGTTTAATAAATCTGCTATGAATTGTTTTTTAGATAGAATTGGCATGAAAGTGCTTTATATTAAATTGCAAAAAGATTATTTGCGGAAAGTGAAAGCGTATTCTATAAAACAGCGTATAGGACACTTTCTCTTAAAGAAGATACCTTCTTTATTGAATCCATTAAATAGCATGATTGTTATTGCAACCCGTAGGTAAAAGTTTTACATGAGTAAATATATAATTAGATTAGATGATGCTTGTTCTACCATGAATGCTGATAAGTGGAATCGGGTTGAGTCCATCCTGAATACGTATGGTATAAAGCCTATAGTTGCAGTTATTCCCAATAATAAAGACTGCAAGATGATGATTGATGCCCCAGATTTAAATTTTTGGGACAAAGTCAGAAAATGGCAGCACGCAGGATGGCATATTGCTCTTCATGGTTATGATCATTGTTATATTTCGAATTCGCCTGGGATGATACCTATGAATCGGAAGTCGGAGTTTGCCGGTGTTGAAATGGAAATCCAGAGAAAGAAGCTATGTGAAGGCCTGGCGGTTTTCAAGAAGCATACTATTGAAACTAAGATTTTTGTTGCTCCCTCACACACATTTGACAGGAATACTCTTCATGCTTTGAGAAATGAAACTGATATAAATATAATTAGTGATGGCGTTGCTACATTCCCTTACCAGGAGGATGGTTTTTTTTGGATTCCACAACAATTGCGGAGCCTGACAAGAAAGAGGCATGGGGTGTGGACATTTTGCTGTCACCCGAGTATGATGAATAATGCTGATTTTGACGCTTTGGATAAATTCTGTAATGCGCATTGCTATGAATTTATATCTGATATTACAAAACTACAAAAAACTTACAACGGCCGCAGCCGAGGCATCAAAGACAGGCTATATTTTTGTACTTATTTTGTGAAACGTTACATGGTTATAAATTATCTGTATAAATGTATAATTCCAAGCTGGCATTGGATAAAACGCAAGATTAATAAGGTAACCTGAGTTTATTATGTGTGGAATTGCAGGAATATGAGCTAAATCCGGACAGATTTCAAAAACAAATATTTTAAGAACATACGATTGCTGACAACCGGGAACTTAATTTAAACTTGGCAACATAACATGTGAGAAGATTAATGAAACATCGCTATCAGTTTATACCGTTACAACTATTTTTAAAATTTGTTGATGTAATATTGGGAGTTGTTATCGGATTGCCGCTAATTGCATACATATTTGTTAAATCAATGTTTAAAAAGAAATCTCATTTTCTACAAAAGAAAATGTTGGTTCTCGACATGGCTTACACGTTTGAAATGGTTAAGAAAAGACAACTTCATCAGGCCATCATTGCAAGAGACTTGGATGGATACTTTAAACATGTTTGGTCAGTACATCTTTGTGCAACTGTTATATCACAGGAAAATACAGAAGAAACCTTTGGTAAAATGACGATAACATCTTTTTCACCAAAACATACGATTATTGAAGGAAAAATAGGCCGATTTCGTGCGCTAAAAAAACTTCCATTAACGAATTTCCTCTTAGCTCAGTGGAATATCTGTTTATATCTCTATAGGTTGATAAAAAATCAAAGTATTTCCGTTATCCGTGCTGGTGAACCATATTATCAAGGTTTAATTGGACTAGCTTTAGCAAGAGGAAATGGAATCCCTTGTGTGTTCAGAATACCAATAAATTATGACTTATTTTATCAGGTATCAGGTGACATGGCATGGCCCAGGTTATTTCGAAAACGATGGATTGAGAAATTAATAGACCATTATACGCTAAAAAGGGCTGATCTTGTTGCTGGAGCAAATCAGGATTGTTTTAATTTTGCGCTTAATAACGGAGCTAGAAAGGAATATGCTACTGTTTTTAGATATGGAAACTTGATCCATCGTGCCCATTTTAAGCCACCCGACAAAAGACCAAAAGCCGAGGATGCGTTACGGGAATTAGGGCTTTTTAACAAGAAATTTTCAATAACAATTTCTCGACTTGAAAAACTAAAACAGATTGATGATGTATTACGTGTTTTGGCAGAGATTAGAAAGTGCGGAATGAATTTATCAGCTTTAATAGTTGGCGATGGCAGGATGAAACCTGACCTTGCTAAAATGGCTGAATTGCTTGGAATTGCGGATAATGTTATTTTTGCAGGTAATCGAAATCAGGAATGGATAGCCTCTGTTTTGCCCTATGCAAGTGTTGTTATTTCACCATTCATGGGTCGGGCATTAACAGAAGCCACTCTTAGTGGAGTTCCAGTTGCAGCTTATGATATTGAGTGGCAATCGGAAGTGATAAAGACGGGCGTGACGGGTGAGTTGGTTAAATATCGTGACTGGAAAGCAATGGCAGATTCCGCGATTAAGCTGTTGAAGGATTCTAAGTATGCAAAACGCATGGGATTTAATGCTCGAAAAACAGTGCTTGATATGATGGATCCCGTAAAACTCAATCAACACGAGAAAAATGAATATGAAAAGCTTTTTAAGAGATATAAGGTAGATATTAGAGGAGGATAACTTATTATGGATTATGGTGGATATGCAGAATGGAAAAGATGGGATGAGAAAGACTTTGGCGTTGTAGGCCATGGAGCTTCTTTTTACTTTAATCAAGTATTCAGAAAACTATTAAATAAGAAGAATCTTAAAGTTCTTGAAATTGGTTTTGGAAATGGTGAAATGCTAGGATATTTTCTAGAAAAAGGCCAGGAGGTAATCGGCATTGAGGCCAATAATATTCTTGTAAGAAGGGCTAAGAACGCGGGGTATTTGGCATATGGGGAATCTGCTTGGAATATTCCTGAGTTAGAATCAGAGAAATTTGATATAATCGCAGCTTTTAGTGTTATAGAGCATATGTCTTATGATGATTTGAATGCATTGTTTTCCTGGGCAAGAAAACATCTCAGCAAGAGAGGGCAAATGTATCTACGATTTCCTGAAGGAGCATCGCCGTTTGGCTTAGCATATCAGAATGGGGATTTTACGCACGTAACTAGTTTAACGAAATTAAAAATTCAAGTACTTTGCGATAGGAACGATTTGATGTGTTTATCTTATCAGGACGATTTATTATCTTCAAATAGACTATGTGCTTTTGGATTAATAGGCAAAATATGCTTACTGATGTTGCAGTGGTATGTAGCTTTATTGAGATGGACTATGAGAATTTTGTTTTATCCTTTACAACCAGAATTGAGAGTAGGTCCAAACAGTATTGCAGTTATTACGATCGCAAATAGTTAAAAAGTTGGGGCGGGCAGTATGCATGTAATTTATGATGGCAGAACAATGGTGGAGCAGTATAGTGGACTCGGTAGATTTACTGGTGAGCTTTTATTTGAGTTGCTCGATACGAATATCAATGCCGATTTTAAATATACCGTAATTATCTGGGAAGAGGCGAAATCTACAACAGAGAATTTTTATTACAAGAAACTCAGGCAATATGAGAGTAAAGGGGACTGTCGTGTTATTTCTGTACCGTGTGCGCCCATTTCTCTTAATCAGCATTTTTATCTTTCTCATTTTATCAATCGCATTGGTGGTGATATTTATTTTTATCCTCACTTCGATTTGCCATTCGGTATTAAATTACCAACTATAGCTGTGATACATGATCTAATCCCATTAAAAGACCATAGTTATATGATTAAAAATCGTTGGTTGAAATTAATATATTTTAAGCTTATGTTGTGGGTAGTTGCGAGAAAAGCGAAGTTTATTTTTACCGTTTCAGAAACAACTAGAAAAGATCTTCTTTTGGAAGTCGGCCAGCATTTTTCTGATAAAGTAGGCGTTTGTGGAGAAGGGCCCATGTTACGGTGCCAATCGGTTAATCCAAATCTTACAAGTTCATTAGCAGTACCTGAAAAGTTCCTGCTCTATATCGGTACCAGGAGGCCTAATAAAAACATTAAGCGTATTATCGATCTTTTCATAATGCTAAAAGAAAAGGCGTTATATACTGGTAACCTTTTGCTGGTAGGATCTACTAAGAACTACGGTTTTAATGTGGAAGATTATGTACGCTCAAGATCAGATATACAGATTTTGAGCCAAGTGGATGATCATATACTATCTGTTTTATATCAACGTATGGATGCGCTTGTTTGCTTATCTAAATTGGAAGGTTTTGGCTTACCGGTAGTTGAAGCTAGCATGTTTAAGAAAAAGGTTATTATTTCCGATGGAGGCGCGTTGCCTGAGGTTGCACCGCCATGGGCATTTGTGTTACCTAATGATACTGATTTAAATCAAGTTCTTTTTCGGGTTAGGGATTATTTAGAAGCCTCCATTATATTTGATGAAAATTATAATAAAAAATATGCCTGGTACATTACTGCTCAGCGTATTAGGCGTAGATTTATTGATATTACTAAAAAAAGTGTAGCAAAAAACACAAAGCAAGATAATGTAGAGACAAATGTAATCAAAGATTTTGGTTCTGAATGGAAAAGGTTTGATCAGAGCAGTCTTTCGGGAAATGAACAGGCAGAAATATTTAATTCTTATTTCAAAATATTTCCTTGGAGAAACTTACCTACTGGTTCTGTTGGTGCCGATATTGGTTGCGGTAGTGGCAGATGGGCGAATTTGGTTGCTCCGCACGTTGGGCATCTGCACCTTGTAGATCCTAGTAGTGATGCTTTGGCTGTTGCACGCAAGAATTTGTCAAATGCAAAGAATGTATCTTTTTATCAGGCATCAGTAGAAGAGCTGCCTTTAGATGAGGGAAGCTTGGATTTTGCTTATTCACTTGGGGTATTGCACCATGTTCCTGACACGATGGAGGCAATACGTTCTGTAGCTCGTGCTTTGAAACCTGGCGCACCATTTTTAATTTATCTTTATTATTCTTTTGATAATCGTCCTTGGTGGTTTCGTGCAATTTGGCAGATTAGCAATATATTTCGCAGGATTATTTCTATAATGCCCACATGGTTAAAAGGTTTTGTTTGTGAAATTATAGCTCTGTTAGTATATCTACCACTAGCCAGAGTAGCATTACTGCTTGAGAAGCTTAAAATGCTTTCTGCATCATGGCCATTGGCCTATTATCGTAACCGCAAATACTATGTTATGCGAACAGATGCGCTAGATCGTTTTGGTACCCGTTTGGAGAAGCGTTTTAGCCGCCAGGAAATTACGACAATGTTGCAGTTTGCTGGATTTAAAGATATTCATTTTTCGGAAACACAACCGTTCTGGTGTGCGGTAGGAATAAAAGGGGTCTACAAAGGTGTTAACTCATGTGTGGTATAACCGGATTTTACCAGCCAAGTAATTTTTCTATAGAAACTGCTAAAAATATAGCTGAAAAAATGGCTAATTGTATTGTCCATAGAGGTCCTGATAGCTCAGGGATTTGGATAGATCGGGCTTCTGGAATGACTCTAGCTCACCGCCGGCTTACTATACTAGAGCTTACTGAAGCAGGACATCAGCCCATGCTTTCTCCATCAGGTCGTTTTGTCCTTGTTTTTAATGGTGAAATCTATAATCATCTTGAAATAAGGCAAGAGCTTGATAAATATAATAACTGGCGTGGTCATTCGGATACCGAGACGTTATTAGCTGCTTTTGAAGCCTGGGGGATAGAGAAGACCCTTAAAAAAACAGTCGGTATGTTTGCAATTGCGCTTTGGGACTGTAAAGAAAAAATACTTACTCTTGCACGTGATCGTATTGGTGAAAAGCCGCTTTATTATGGTTTTCAGAAAAAGACCTTTATTTTTGGTTCGGAATTAAAAGCGCTTAAAGTACACCCAGACTTTATTGGTGAAATAGATAGAGATATTCTTTGTCTATACCTTAGGCATTGTTATGTGCCAGCTCCTTATTCAATTTACAAGGGTATATATAAACTTCGGTCTGGCCATTTTATACAATTTCCATTTTTGCAGAACCACATTGATTTGTCTGTCGTAAAACCTAAGGCATATTGGAGTTTGTTTGAAGTAGCAGCCAAAGGAAGTGCTCAACCGTTTGTTGGCAGTGATGATGATGCGATCGATGCTGTTGATAAGCAATTAAAAGAGGCTATTGCTTTACAGATGATAGCAGATGTGCCCTTAGGTGCTTTTTTGTCCGGGGGTATTGATTCTTCAGTGGTTGTTGCTTTAATGCAATCTTTGTCAACTCGTCCGGTAAAAACTTTTTCGATTGGATTTGATGAACCAAGTTATAACGAAGCATGTTACGCAAAAGCTGTTGCTAAGCATATTGGCACAGATCATGTTGAGCATTATGTTTCTCCCAAAGAAGCTATGCAAGTTATTCCTAGTTTGGGTAAAATGTACGACGAACCATTTGCAGATTCTTCTCAGATACCCACTTTTCTAATATCTCAAATGGCGCGTAAGAATGTTAAGGTTGCTCTTTCAGGTGATGCTGGAGATGAATTATTTTGTGGTTATAATCGTTACGTATTGGCCGATATTTGGAAGAGGCTTGAAGGAGTTCCATATTGTTTAAGAAGATCGGTTGGTCGTTTAATAAGAACGTTTGGCTTATCAGCATGGTCTAATTTCTTTGAGTATGCTGGTAAATTTTTAACTCTTCCGTCTAATATGGATGAAAAATTAGAGAAACTTTCCTGGAGCTTGGAGAGCGTTAATGGCGGTGAAGCTCTGTACTATAGCATCGTTTCTGAAGTCGCTTCTCCAGATGACATAGTTTTTAATGCTAAAGAACCAAATACTTGGCTTACAAAAGTAGGATTGAAAACACAATTTTCAAATTCTAAACTTCATATGATGTATATGGATTGTATGACTTATTTGCCCGATGATATTTTAGTTAAGGTTGATCGAGCGGCAATGTTTAATAGCCTTGAAACACGAGTCCCTTTTCTTGATCACAGGGTTATAGACTTAGCTTGGTCATTGCCTTTGTCAATGAAAATGCGCAAAGGCCAGAGTAAGTGGATATTAAGACAAGTGCTTCAGAAATATCTGCCAAAAGAACTTATTGAGCGTCCCAAAATGGGTTTTTCTATTCCTGTAAAAGATTGGATACGTGGCCCGCTTAAAGACTGGGTGGAAGCATTGTTGAGCGAATCTCGCTTAAAGCAAGAGGGGTTCTTTGACGCGAAGATTATTCGCTCGCGGTGGCAAGAGCATCTTTCCGGCAAGCGAAATTGGTTCTGTTTTCTTTGGACGATATTAATGTTTCAGGAATGGTTGGAAGCACAAAAAAGGCCATAGAGATGTCGCTACAGAATATATCATGAATAATAAGAAATGAATAAACTGAATGATTTAAGATTGTGGTGGTATTTTTTCCTATACACTTTCTGTATTTCTGCTGCCATACAATTTATATTATTGCCGTATGTATTCTCTTATTTTCATGCAGGAAATGGGCTGTTAACCTCTTCTCTTGATAGCATAGGTTTTCATCGTATAGCCGTTGATTTAGCTGATAAGGTCCGCCTTCAAGGATGGTCAGTTTACCAATTAAGGCCAGGTGGCCAGTCACCAGCGGGCATAGCCTCAATATTTTATTTTTTTATAATTCCTGACCCCAGAATATTTATTCCTATTACTTCTGCTTTACATGCGAGCGCTGCTTTGATTCTGTTTAAATTCGTAGATTTATTACTAAAAAATAAAGCCAAGTCAATCCTCTGCGTCTTACCTTTTTTAGTGTTTCCTTCAAATCTGCAATGGACTGCCCAATGGCATAGGGATGGTTTTACTCTATTGGGAGTGATTTTGATTTTGCAGGCAATGCTTTTATTATCTCAGCTGGCAAGATATAAAGTAGATAGGTGGGTTTTTAATAATTTCGTCTCAGTAGGTTCTTTTTTGTGTGGGTTTTTCTTACTTTGGCTCGGCCGGCCTTATATTCTGAAAATAGTTAGTCCGTTTGTAATGTTACTTTTTTTATTATTATTTATTATAATCCTTATAAGGTTTTTTAAGAGAGAGATGCAGTGGAAGAGCATTCTTTTATTTTTTGTATCGATACTGTCTATTTTGTTTATTGTAAGCAAGGCAAGTGTATTTTGTGATTATGCTGGCTTTATAGAAAATGTGCAAGCTTCGGAAGATAGAAAATCAACTATAACCTTGGAAGATTATAAGAAGATTACCGCGAGTATCCCTGAGGATAAAAAGTCAGCCTTGCTTATAGAAGCCCATAAGAAGATTACTGCAGATATCCCTGAAGATAAAAAGCAAACCATACTCTTAGAAGCCTATAAAAAGATTGCTGAAGATGTGCCTAAGGAAAAACGTTGGGAAAATTTAAAATGGTTTCCTACATTTATTGATAGCAATGCTTATTCCTTGGCGCAAATAAGGAGCGGCTTTCGTTTTTCCGGAGGAAGGAGTATTATTGATAGCAATATAGGTTTTGGAAATGTTGTTGATTTATTAATTTATTTACCCCGTGCAGCCCAAATCGTTTTTTTAGCCCCATTTCCTAACCAGTGGTTTGACAAGGGGAGTTTTCCCGCTAATACTTTAATGAGAAGAATATCTGCACTTGAGATGGTAATTATCTATTTTTTCTTGTTATTTTTAATCTACGCTATATGGCACTGGCGCAAGCGTATCGAGATATGGGTTGTTTCTATATTTTGTACTTATATAATGTTGGTTTATGGATTGGTGATATGCAATGTAGGTTCATTATATCGAATGAGATACGCCTATATAATGATCTTAGTGGCTTTTGGTGTTGCGGGTTTTATTATGTTTATTGAAAGATTGAAAATGAGAAATATGAATAGTTAATGTGCAAAATGAAAAAACCTAAGATATTATATCTTGTAACGGAAGACTGGTATTTCTGGTCTCATAGACTCTCCCTTGCCCAGGAAGCAAAATGGAGAGGATATGAGGTGTTGGTCGTAACCAGAGTTAACCAACATGGTGATCGGATACGTGAACAAGGTTTCCGCGTTATTGATTTAAATATGCAACGGCGTGGTATGAATATTTTTAAGGGACTAGCCGCGATTCTTGAAGTTGTGAAAATCTATAAACGTGAGCAGCCCGATATTGTTCATCATGTAGCGATTAAACCAGCACTCTATGGCAGTATTGCCGCATTTATTGCAAGGATACCGGGCGTAATTAATGCTATAACAGGTATGGGCTACCTGTTCATTTCTAAGGGCTTTAAGGTTTGCATAATACGTACTTGGATTAGCTGTCTTTTTAGATTTCTTTTTCGTAAAAATAAAACATATATTATTTTTCAGAATTCAGAAGATATGGAGATGTTTATTATATCTGGCATTGTTCGAAAGAATCAAGCATGTTTGATTAGAGGATCAGGCGTTAATGTTGATATGTTTGTTACAACTCCGGAACCTCCGGAACCGATTATTGTGGTTTTGCCGGCTCGTATGCTATATGATAAAGGAGTGAAAGAATTTATTGATGCAGCTAGAATCTTAATGAGAAAGAATTATAAAACGCGCTGTATCTTAGTTGGTGATCGCGATCCTGAAAACCCGGCCGTTGTTTCTAAAGAGCAGATTCAACAATGGCAAGAGGAGCAAGTTGTGGAATTTCTAGGACATCAAGTTGATATGCCGTCAGTTTTGGCTAAGGCCCATATTGTTTGCTTGCCTTCGTATCGTGAAGGGCTTCCTAAGGCGTTACTTGAGGCTGCTTCTTGCGGAAAGCCGATTGTTGCAACAGATGTACCAGGTTGTCGCGAAATTGTTCAGGAAGGTATTAATGGATTTCTTGTTCCACCAAAAAATAGTGTTGCTCTTGCTGAAGCCTTAATTAAGTTAATAACAAATAAAGAGCTTCGGTTGAAGATGGGATCGCGCGGACGCGAGATAGTTCTTAGAGATTTTTCTGAAAAAAAGGTTGTTACTGAAACATTAGCAATTTATCAAAGGATTCTTGCAAAATGAAAGTTCTTATTACAGGGGCTAATGGATTTATCGGACGTAGTTTATGTGCTTCTCTAAATAAGAAAGATTACTATGTTTGTGCCTGTGTTCGTAACCATATAAATGATATTATTGGTGTTGACGAATATGTTGAAGTTGGTAATATTGGTCCTGAAACTGATTGGAGCCAGGCATTGACAGAAGTTGACATAATTATACATCTTGCAGCGAGAGTTCATATCATGCATGAAGTTGCGTCAAATTCTCTTGAATCTTTTCGCAAGATTAATGTAGCAGGAACCGAACGTTTGGCGCAAATGGCTGTGAGAACAGGAGTTAAGAGATTTATTTTTATTAGTTCGGTTAAGGTAAATGGTGAAGGAGCTTTGCGGCCGTATACTGAAAATGATATCCCTGAGCCGAAAGATGCCTATGGTATCAGTAAGTACGAAGCAGAAAATATTTTGATGAATATAGCTGCTGAAACAGGTCTTCAAGTAGTAATTTTACGGACTCCTTTAGTTTATGGGCCTGGGGTAAAGGCAAATTTTAAGAATTTGATTAAAATAGCAGGTTCTCGTCTGCCCTTGCCGTTTAAGGGTATAAATAACCGGCGCAGTTTTTTATATATAGGTAATTTATTGGACGCCATTATGACTTGTGCGAAGCACGCTAAGGCAGCAGGCCAGACCTTTATGGTAAGTGATGGACAGGATATTTCTACGCCGGACTTAGTAAGGATGATTGCGGATGTTATGGAAATCAAAGGTGACAGTCACAAAAACTTTAGTAGCCACCTCAGGTTATTTTATTTGAATCCTGGTATTTTGAAGGCATTGTGCAAGGTTGCAGGGAAGAGTGAGGAGCTGAATAAAGTAATAGGCACATTGGCTGTTGATAGCAGTAAAATAAGGGATTTACTTGGCTGGAGTCCACTTTTTACCCTTGAAGAGGGTATTAAGCAGACTATTAAAGGTTAGGATGATATGAAACGGATTTTTGATTTTATATTAGCTTTTGTTTTGATAATTTTGTTTAGTATCCCAATGCTAATTATTGCCGTATTCATAAAACTAATGTCTAAAGGGCCCGCTATATTCTGGACAGATAGAGTGGGCATTAATAACACTATTTTTAAAATGGCTAAATTAAGAACCATGAAATTAAACACGCCACAGGTAGCTACTCATTTGATCGAGCATCCTGAAGAGTATTTAATTCATGGAGGAGGATTTTTACGCAAATACAGCCTAGATGAATTTTTTCAGTTATTTAATATATTTAAGGGGGATATGAGTTTCGTAGGGCCACGCCCGGCATTGTTTAATCAGTATGATCTGGTGGAATTGCGTACTAGCAAGGGCATTCATAAGCTTATGCCTGGCGTTACTGGCTGGGCGCAGGTAAATGGGAGGGATGATTTGCCGATACCTGTGAAGGTTTCTTTTGATGAGTATTATCTTAAGCATAGGTTTTTTGGTTTTGATCTTTACATTATGTTTTTGACTTTGCTTAAGGTCATAAAGAGAGAAGGGGTGAAGCATTAGATTTTATTTTACTAAATGATTGCGTAAAATATTTTTTTACTTTACTATATAATTAATTACTATGTATAATAAAAAAGTGTTAATACTCAAATATAGAAAGATCCTGATAGCGATAGCCCACATTTTTTTAATAACAGGGGCCTATTTCCTTTCCTTTTATATACGTTTCGAATTTAACCTGCCATATGAATATCTAAATGTTTTTATTGATACGTTTTTATATCTTATAGCTATAAAATTTATTTTGTTTTATGTTTTTAGGCTTTATGAAGGCTTATGGCGCTATGTAGGTATGTATGATGTATTACAGATTCTTAAGGCTAATATTGTAGCAACATTAGCCTTTTCCTTCCTTATAACGATTTTTTATAAATTTAGTGTTTTTCCAAGGTCAATATTTTTTATAGATTTTACATTGTGCGTAGGTTTTTTATTTGGCATAAGATTTTCAGTTAGATTTTTTAGGGAGAGATTTTTACCTGCGGCAAATATTAAAAATACGAAAGTTCTTATTGTAGGTGCTGGGGAAGCAGGGATAATGGTGTTAAAAGAGCTGAAATTAAACGCCTATTGTAATATAGCAGGTTTTGTTGATGATGATTTATACAAAAAATACAGCAGAATATCAGGGTTAAAAGTTTTAGGTACTACAAACGAAATAAGTAGTATTGTAGAAAGATATTTAATAGAGGAAATTATTATAAGTATTCCTTCTGAAAGCGGTAGGGTTATAAGAGAGATCATTTCAAAGTGCGAAAAAACACAGGCAAAAATAAAGATTTTGCCGGGTATTAGTAAGCTTATTTCAGGGGAAGTTGTTATAAGGGATATAAGAGATGTGAGTCCTGAGGATTTGCTTGATAGAAAGCCAGTTGTCATAGATACAAAAGATATAAGCGTATTTATCAACAAAAAAACTGTTTTAATAACAGGTGCCGGTGGAAGTATAGGTTCTGAGCTATGCAGACAGGTTGCTCTATTCAAGCCAAGGATTATAGTTTTATATGATTATAATGAAAATAATGTATTTTATTTGCAGCACGAACTCTATAAGAATTTCCCTGAATTAAAGCACGTAGCAATAATAGGTGATATAAAAGACATAGGGCTTTTAAAGAGCACTTTTTCTAATTATAAGCCGGAGATAGTTTTTCATTCAGCAGCACATAAGCACGTGCCTCTTATGGAAGAAAATCCAGAGGCAGCTGTTAAAAATAATATTATCGGGACAAGAAATTTTATGTATGCCGCAGAGCATTATAAGGTAGAGAGTTTTGTCATGATATCAACTGATAAGGCTGTAAATCCGACAAGTGTTATGGGAGCTTCAAAGCGTGTTGCGGAAATGATGATACAATCAAAGGCAAAAAGAGCCAGGACAAAATTTATGGCTGTACGATTTGGTAATGTTATAGGTTCAAGCGGTAGTGTTGTGCCGCTTTTTAAAAAGCAGATTGAGCATAAAGGCCCAGTCACGGTGACAGACCCTGATGTAAAAAGGTATTTTATGACAGGTGAAGAAGCCGCTCAGCTAGTTTTACAAGCAGGGGCTATGGGTAAAGGTGGTGAGATCTTTATGCTTGATATGGGTGATCAGATAAGGATAGTTGATCTTGCCAAAAATCTTATTACGCTTTCCGGGCTAAAGCCTGATATAGATATAGAGATAAAGTTTATAGGTTTAAGGGCCGGGGAAAAAATGCATGAAGAGATGTTTTTTGACAGAGAGCTTAATGAGTCTACTAAGCATGATAAAATCTATATAGCCCAACCTGACGGCTTTGATCATGCCAAGCTTAATAAAGATATAGCAATTCTTGAAAGGTTATCTGAGTTAATGGATAAAGAGAAAATATTGGATAAGTTAAAAGATATGGTACCTGGCTTTAGGTTGGATAAAAAAGGTAGGTAAATGTGAAGTCAAAAATTGAGAAGATTTTAGAGAGAATAGTTGAGATTGCTATATACGGATTAATATTTATTATACCATTTTCAAAAGCAGGTATTGAGATATTTGGAATAACCGCTATTGTAGCATGGTCCATTAAGACATTACTTATGCGTTCTAATCCCCTCGCTTCTCTGCCTAAGTATGTTGTGTTTACATTATCATTGCTTTTTCTTGCTAATCTTGCATCCTGTGTAGTCAGTGTATCTCTGGCCCATAGCATGAAGGCCCTCTTTACAAAAACATTAGAATACATGTTGTTTTTTTTGATTGTTGCTGAAGTATTTTCTGACGCAAAAAAAATAAAGATTTTGTTAAAAGTTGTATTTGTATCAATATCACTATTTTATATTGATGGTATAATACAATATATTACAGGTATTGACTTAGTGCGCAAAAACTTTCTATGTGGGACTAGAATAACAGGATCAATGTTATCTCCTAATGATTTCGGCACTTATGCAATTATATTTATACCGATTTTATTTAGTTTTGTTGTTGCGAAGAATCAACCATTAGGGCGTCGTATTGTAATATCTGTTATCTTTTCTACGGCATTACTTTGTATTTTTTTTAGTTACTCTAGAGCATCTTGGGTTGGATTTATCGTTATGGTTCTTTTTTTTATTTTTGTTAAAAACAAATGGTTGTTTTTTTTCTTTGTGCTTTTTTCAGTAATTTCCCTTTTTCCGCTACAAGATTTTGTAAAAGAAAGTATGCGGAAAGAGAATATTCAAAATAAGGTTTTTGCTGATCCGGGTACGTACCAAAGATTTTTTATGGCAAAAGAAGCAATATCTATTATCATAGATTATCCTGTATCAGGCACAGGCCTTAATACATATACAACCGTAGCGCCAAAGTATAAATTACATCGTTTTGGTGGGATATACCCGCACAATTCTTACTTACACAAAACAGCAGAGACAGGTCTTGTAGGGATAGGAGCGTTCTTTTTGTTTGTATGGAGCTTGTATAGCATAGGTATAAGGTCACTTTGGCTATTAAGCTCTAAAAATATGACAAACAACATAGAGTATATTTTAATTCGGGGCCTAATGGCGGGGTTAGTAGGGCTTTTGGTAAATGCTTTTTTCGATACAACTCTTTATGCATTAATGCTTATAACAACTTTTTGGATAATATCTGGTATATTAATAGCAGCTTGCAACGTAACTTCACAGAAATTAAAGTTGGATTTTAAAACTATTAACAAATAATGAGGTCAAATCTTGCTTTTGTTGACTTGAGATAGATTAGATAGAGATTGCATCGAAATTCGTCAAAACTTCAAAGTAAGAGATAAATTTGTTGTCCATTGCTCAGAATCTGATTTGAATTTATAATCCTTCCACTTATACCAATAGTAGCCTCCAAGTGTAAAATCCTTTGATATATATTTCTTAGCTGATATTTTTGCTTTGTATGATTTTTCATCAGACATTGACTCAGAAGTATAATTATAATGAGTTAAACTGAATTCCGGCTTTAAAGACCAGTTAGCTCTTTTTAAAAATGATAAGCCGAATGCAATTTTATTTTTTATATAACTGTTTTTGTGTATTTTATTAAAATCCGTTTCTTTGTGTTCGCTTTTAATAAAAAGCCCCAAATTAAACGGCTCTTTTTCCAGG
>Ga0307928_10000262_pt1 | contig 38192 bp, 54 predicted proteins | sample AceLakmetagen232_FD_201815 | JGI IMG/M metagenome (GOLD analysis project Ga0307928, IMG submission 201815) | Saline water microbial communities from Ace Lake, Antarctica - #232 | ecosystem: Environmental > Aquatic > Non-marine Saline and Alkaline > Saline | place: Antarctica: Ace Lake... | reverse complement strand
TGCCAATGGTGATGATGAATGAAACAGGAGGCACTGAAGCCTTCTGAAACATCCACAGGCAGGTTCCTTCAGGGTTTGTTCCCTGAAGTGCCTGCCGATTGCCGAATTCTTTTGTGGGAACTGAAAGGCAAGATCAGCCGATGGTTCCCTGATATTGAATCAGCATCGATGTTTGCAGCAAATAAGACCGATCTGTATGTGGGGTGTGGGCTTGCCCCTAAATCATTCGGTGATCGGGGCAGATGCCCAGCGGATCAGATTCATTCCATCAACGGCTTGTGGGTGGATATAGATTATAAATCAGCACACCATAAAAAGAAGCACCTTCCACCCACCTTGGAAGCGGCTGTAAAGCTTGCCACGGTCTTGATGAAGCCATCCATGATCATATTCACTGGGCATGGGATTCAAGCGTGGTGGCTGTTCAGGGAACCCTGGGTGTTTGATTCACCAGAAGATCGAAAGAAGGGTGGCCTTCTGGTTCAAAGGTGGCAAGATGCCATCAGAAGGCAAGCCCTGAAAAAGAAGTGGGAAGTTGATGCAACCCATGATCTGGCAAGAATCTTCAGGATGCCTGGAACCTTTAATGGCAAGGGAAGAAAACCAAAGGAATGTGAATTCATCAATGAATCACCTGATGTGGTTTACAATGAATCAGATTTTGAAACCTTCTTTGAAGAACCAGAATTATTTGAAAAAGATTCCAAAGAACCCAAACCACCCAAACCACCAGGAGCTTCATCTAAGGAAAAAACATCCACCACCACACCACCTTCTGTTAGATCTTTTTCTTTGGCTGAACTTCCTGATGTGAAAATCAGAAAATCAAGGGGGCCAAATCCACAGAAGTGGTATGCCTTACAGCATGTTGATCCAAAGATAAAATCAACCTTTGATCGAACCAGGAAGGATATGAAGGACACTTCCCCCAGTGCAATTGATATGGCCCTTTCAAATTATGCCCTTCAAGCTGGGTGGGGTGATCAAGAAATCTGTGATCTTCTGGTGGCCCATCGGTTGAAGCATGATCCCCATGATCCCAAATTAGACAGGCCCAGATACTTTGCTCTTACAATTGCAAAGGCAAGGGAAACTTCCACTGTTGAAACTGCCTTTGAAGAAATGGAAGAACTGGTGGATTTTGGAACCATCGATGGGCAGGAACCCACACCAGATGAAAAACGAAGCAAACACCTTCTTCATCTTCAGAAGATTTTGAAGGTTCCTATCATCAGGGTTGTTAGGTTTCTAGCTGATCCGCCAGTATATAGGCTAGAAATGCAGGACGGCAAGCACATAAGCCTTGGGCTAGTTGAAGGACTGATTGAACAAAGGAAGTTTAGAAATGCCGTAGCGACGATTACAGGCGTTCTAATCAACCCTCAATCCAGAAGCCTTTGGCAAAAAACAGCACAAACCGCTTTGGATGCCTGTGAAGATGTTGATCCAGGAAAAGAATCAACTGAATCATCGGTGGCACTGTGGCTGATTCAATACTTCAGTGAACAGATTCTCCTGGAAGCTGATCAAGCTGAAGAAATTCTTTCCAGCCAGTTCCCTTTTGAACGATTAAACAGGGGCAAAACTGAAACCTGTTTTCATCTTGCTGATTTTTCAAGGTGGCTTCGGGTGGTGTTTAATGAAAGAAGATCGATGAAGCAGTTTGCCGTTCTTCTTAGAGGATTTGGATTGAAACCAAAAACAGTTCGAATCAAAGGCAATAAAAAACAGCTATGGGTGTGGGCTGTTAACACTGAACTACTAGAAGAACAGTGTGCTGGTGATGTGATTCATGATGAAGAAGAGGAGGTGGTGTGAGCAATTATTTTGAAAATGTTTGTTTGTTATATGTAGAAAAGTTTTTACAAAATAAAAACCCAAAAACTTTTTGCCCTTGCAACTTGCAAATGGCATTACCATTATGATATCACTTAACAATAGTATGGTTGCTGAAGTTATTTCTTCCCCTCGCAACCTGTCATGGCGACCAGCATCAGCGATTACTAAAGTGATGGGTGGGTGCTGTGGTTTCATCGTGATACTAAGGAGTTGCAATGGTTGGAACAGTTGAAGCAGTTGTTTGGGGAGAATATGCAAGGGTGATCACTGGAATCAAAAACACCGCTGAAGGGCCATTTGTGAGGGCAAACATACCTGTTCACCTGTCAAAAGCGAGATCAGTGGAATGGGTGCCTTTCAGTGGCCCCATGGGCAATGTTCAGGAAGGGGATGCAATCAATGTTGTAGTGCAACCCCATCCCGACAATCTTGAAAACATTTTTGTTGAAGCCACACTGGCTTGAAGGGAAGAACCAATGGGAAGCAAACAGAAGCCGAAAGAAATGAAACTGGAAATTGAAATCAAGATTGCTGATGCTGAACAGTTCAGGGAAGCTCTTGGTGAATATATCTTTGATGGCACCAAGGGAAAAGAATGCCCAGATAAAAGGGCCACCGATGAACAGATAGCTTCCTTCCTGAACAATGCTGTGAAGATGGGGGTGCAAGGAATCCTGGAATGGTGGGGCCAAAAGTTTCACCAGGAAAATCAGAAAATAAGTGCCAAGGAAAAAGAGGGCATTAGGATTGCAAAGCAAATAAAAGATGGAAAAATCAACTGATGGGCTGTTTCATTCCAAAGAAACCAAACAGGGGAAAAGTCTGGGGCGCTTTCAGAAAAATGCGATGCCCACATTGCAATCTGACTTATAGAAATTTCAGGATGCCGATTAGCTGTGATGATGTATATCAGCTTTTGAAATCTGAACAGCATGATCCAAAGCATAAAAGGCAGCATGTAACACTTCGGACTTTTCTGGGAAAGATGCATGAAATAAAAATGGAAGCCTGGGAAGAGCACAAGGAAACGTGTGCAGTCACCCACGGGTTGATCAGCCCGATTGATATTTTCGGATCAACAGATACAAGCGAAAGGGTTTATTGATATGGACATATTGACAAAAGAAGATTGGTGGCAAGTGGTTGAAGATAATGCAGAGGCCATTCGGGATATGCTTTATTCTTTCCAGAGGGATCACAGAGAAGTGTTCGACCCGTTTCTTAAATCTAAAGACTGGGAAAAGCTACACAGTCTATTTAATGCGATGTGGAGTAGTTTGCCGGATGATCCGTCAATTCATGGAATAAAAGGGTTTCACGCTCTTTGTGATCTATGTTCTGAGGATTGGGTTTTTCACGAATAAACGGGAGCAATGACAAGTGGAACTAAGACTCTTTGGGCCACCCGGCACTGGCAAAACTTCCACACTTGCCCATCGGATCGGCAAGGCTGTGAAGAAGTTTGGATCTGATGCCGTGATGGTTTCCAGCTTCACCAGGGCAGCATCAGAAGAAATTGCTTCCAGGGGGATCCCTGTGGATAAAAACCAGGTGGGCACCCTTCATTCATTTTGCTTCCATGCGTTGAACAGGCCTGAAATTGCAGAAACCAGGGTGAAGGAATTCAATGAAGCTGTTCCCTACTTTGCCATCAGTGGTGAAAGGGCATCCAATATGGATGATCCATATTCATCCAAAGAAACTGAAGCTGAAAGAAGGGGCAAAACAAAGAACGGTGATGCACTGATGGCAAGGGCACAAAGGTTCAGGGCAAAGCTGATCCCGGAAGAACTGTGGCCTAGGGCAGTTCGAGCTTTCCACAGAAGGTGGTGTGACTGGAAGGAAGCTGAAGGGCTGATGGATTTCACCGATATGATTGAACGGGGCATTGAAGAACTTGATGTGGCACCAGGGAACCCGCAGGTGGGGTTCATCGATGAGGCCCAAGACTTTACCCTGCTTTCGATGAAGCTGATTCGGCAATGGGCAAAGTCAATGGATTACATTTTGCTTGCGGGGGATGACGATCAGCTCCTTTATAATTTTGCTGGGGCCACCCCTGATGTTTTGCTGGAACCTGCCCTTCCTGAAAAGCAAATTCAAATACTGGAAAAATCATGGAGAGTTCCCCAGGCTGTTTACAGGGTGGCCGAAAGATGGATCAACAAAGTGAAGGAACGGCAACCCAAAAACTATCTTCCCACCGCAGAACCAGGGGCTGTTCTGTTTTCCCAGGGCAATATTGCCCAGCCAAACCTTTTCATGAAGAAGGTTGAGCATTATGTGGACCGGGGTGAATCGGTGATGATCCTTGCTTCCTGTTCTTATATGCTTCAAGCGACTATCAAACACTTAAGAAGTGTGGGGCTTCCCTTTTGGAACCCCTTCAGGAAAACCAATGGGGCCTGGAATCCATTTTCCAAAAGGAAAGGATGCAACATGGCTCAAGATCGATTGCTGGCTTTCACGAATCCCACATTGGGCTTCCCCCCCGTTTGGAGTATTGAAGATTTGGTGAAGTGGGTGGACCCCTTGCAATCCAAGGGAACTGTTTTAAGGGGTGCCAAAGACCGGCCAAAGCTTCACATGGAAGCTGAATGGGAAATGCCTGAAAATGATTCTGTTTCATATCGGATTCGGTTGATGGAATATTTTCCGGAAGAAATCATTGATGAACTTTTTGTTCAACTTCACAATGGACCTGATCCGAACTGGTTTATGAATCGGGTGTTGAAAAGCAAACTCCCTGTGTTCCAGTTCCCCTTCAAGGTAATGAAGAAGCGGGGTGAAGAAGCTTTGCAGAATCCACCGCTCGTCACAATTGGAACGGTTCACTCCGTAAAGGGTGGTGAAGCTGATCATGTTTTCTTGATGCCTGATCTTTCAATGGCAGGATCAAGGGAATGGGTGAAAACAGGAAGAAGCAAAGATGCCATCTATCGAATGTTTTATGTGGGCTTTACCAGGGCAAGAAAAACACTTCACCTTTGCCGCCCTGCTACCAGCTACAGTGTGAACTTTTCACAGTTCAATGATCTCGCAAGGAAGAATTAATGAATCAGGGGAACCCAGAAACCCATAAACCCATCAGGGTGAACGGGATGCCTGTTCTGGGTTCCCCTTCTTATGCAGATTGTAAATGCGAAAGGGAAAAAGATGAAGCTTGTTTACATCGCGGGGGCTTATCGTGGCAAAAACATGAATGAAGTTTTTAATAACATTCAAAGAGCAAGGGAAGTTGCTGAAACAATGGCATCGCAAAGAATCGCTTTCATTTGTCCACATATGAACAGCGCCATGATGGGTGGGGTGGTTGATGAATCATTCTTCCTTGAAATGGGCCTTGAACATCTTGAAAGATGTGATGCAATCTTCATGATGGGTGGGCATGAATCTTCAAGTGGATCAAAGGTCGAACTAAAAAAAGCCAAGGCTATTGGAATGATGATTTTTCATTCACATGAATTATGCCAGCTTATTGATTGGTATCACAGTGATTGACGGGCAAGCGCAAGCCTCTTGCGAAGTATTTAATAAAAGAACTTGCCTTCTTAAAAGCCCTGAACTAGGATGGGCATGTTGAATAACTGAAAGGGTGAATCAAATGGCTGACAAAATACCAGAAGAAACGTTTTCCAACCATGAAGCTATTTGTCCATGGTGTGGTGAAAAGCAAAGCGACACCATTGAGTACTTTGAAAGCGGTGAAGGCACTGAAGAAATGGAATGTAGTTCGTGCGATAAGCCAATAATTGTTGACTTCACCATGCTTTATTGCTTCATAACTAACCCAGGAAAGCTTGATGAATAAAAACAAAACAGCATCTGAAATTGCCCAGGCTGTGATCAGCAAAACAAATAAGAAGGAAAAGAAAACAGCATCTGAAAATTCAGTTGAAACACGAATCAAGAAAAACCTTCAGGGGCTGGGTGGGTGCTGGTGGTTCAAGCCGGCACCAGCCATGCCAAAGGGATATGGAAGAACAGGCATCCCTGATTTGGTTGTTTGCTATTTTGGAAAGTTCTTTGCCTTTGAAGTGAAGGCTTCTGGCAAGGTGCCATCAGCAACACAGAAGAAGGAAATTGCTGGAATCAAAAAAGCAGGGGGTGTTGCCATGGTGGTTTATTCATGGGAAGAAGTTTGGGAAACATTGAAAGGATCACACTGATGAAGAAGTTGAAAAGGGCATGGATCATCATCAAGATGTGGCTGGGCTTTTGGCCCAGGTGTGAAAAGTGCAAGGAACCAGCAATGGTGAAGGTGGCAACATCGGTCACCAGGTTTGAAAACTTATGTGAACACCACACCGATCTGACACTGTTCAGCATCAAGATCAAAAAAGGCATTGAAGATGCTCTTCAGGCTGGGCTGAAAGAGTTTGCAGGGTGGCCCATCAGACCATTAACCATTCAACGAATTGAAAAGAGGGCTTGTGAATTGATCATTCAATTCATCAATGAAATGGGAATCAGGCATACCATTGAACCTGCGATTTATGCCCGTCAACACCCAGAAGATCGAACCAGGATTGAATTGGTGTTTGGGAATGAAAGTGAATTCAGCAAAGGCATCACCATCTGGGCTGAACCAGAAGGGGAAGCATAATGCAAGGAAAACAAGCAAGGGAATTGGAAGCCAGATTGAAGGAGCTTATTGCTAAAGCCATCACCCCATTCTTCAGTGATAAAATCAATCAGGAAACAATGGGCCGAATGGAAGCAACAATCAACACAGCCATATATAAACACCTTGATGGAATGGGGCTGGCAATTATCAAGCATCCCCAGATCAGGGTGAAGCAAGATGATGAAAACCCCAGTGGGGTGAATATATCAATCTTAAATGAAAAAGAATTCTTTGAAGGGATTGTTCCATGGTAATGAAAAAAGGAAAGTGGTTTTTTAGTTTCAAGGGATTTGAAGCAAAGGGCCATGGGCCACAGCAAGATCGATTCAGGGTTGAATTGCCAGCCCAGATTGCTTGCTTGCTGGTGATGGTCGGTGGCATCGGTGCAATCATCGCTGTGGCTTGTGGATGGTTTCCAGCAAAGTGAAAGGTGAAGCAATGGATATAAAAACCACCGTTCAAATCTTTAAATCACTGGGCAAGATCATGGGGGCTTCTTCAATTGATCCTGTGTTTGCCAAAAAGATTCATGAAAAGGAACGGGTGTTGCTGGGCAATGCGATCACATATAAGCATGATCTGCTTGAAGCCCTTCAAATCCTGGATGCCTTTGTTGAAGCATATAACACATCCTATTTTGAAAATGGTGGGCAGTACCACCCAGGATCGGAGAATTACAAATGACAATTGTTTTCTGTGAAGAATTTGATTGCTTGTGGATGCAAAAAGGAATTTGCTCAAAAGCTGAAATCACCATTGAAGAAAATGGGTTTCACCTTGAATGCCATTCCCAGAAAACAAAGCCTTCATGCTGGCTTCAGCTTGTAACGAATGAAGAAACCAATAAATTCCGGTTCGAGATTAGCAGTTCCTTTCAATCACATCTTTCATATATGGCACCCTTGAACTTAGAAGCCACCAGGGATATCGGGATGTTCAAAGCAATCGCCACCAGGGATATCGGGATGTTCAAAGCAATCGCCATTGAAGATGAAGATGTTCATCTGTTTATGATCGAACTTCTGATTCAGGCAAGCTTGATGAATGTGCTGAATGGAAGTGAAACGATAAAAGAAATCAGAAACAGGGTGTGGACTGAAGAACAGATGGCAACATCTGCCAGAAGAAAAAAGGCAATCCAGAATCAGCAACCACCCAGAAGGATCAGCAAATGAACACACGCAAATTTTCTTATGATGATTTGAAGGCAGCATCCATGGAACTGTCGAAACAGCTTCAGGAAAGATTCGGATCAGTGAACATGGGATCAGCACTGGTGGTGGGGGAACCCATTTCCGGAAATCCATTGGCTGTGGAAATGGTGAATCGTCTGGGGTGCCATCTGGCAATCAGGCAAATAGGAATGGATCAGGTGTTCACCCAGGGAGGCTTAAAGCCTCCTGTGATCATTTGGGTGGATTCTGTGGTGGATTCTGGCAAAACCAAGTGGGAAGCCATTCAGCATCTGCAACGGTTGATTGTTGAAATGGATCACCCATGTGATCTGATCACCGCTTCCTGGGTTTATCGTTCTTCCAAATACATTGAAGTTCACAATCCTGATTTCATTTGCCTGGAAGAAATCATGGAACATGAATGGGCTGTGTTCCCATGGGAAGTTCCTGCAAAGGCCCAGGATGCCCAGGCCCTTCATGATATGGATCGGGATCGAACCAAAAGGAAGAAGATGATGGGAAGGAAAGAACAATGCTGATGATCAATAGCATCAAGCCCATCATATGTTCAGGGGGATCGATGAACGGGATGCCCATGATGAAGATCGATTTTGGTGATGTGCTGGATGAATCAGCGCTTCAAAGCTGTCAAATCGCTGAACAAGCATTTTCATGGATCATTGAAGGATGGAAGCATCCATGGGTTCAGCTTGCCGGCAAAGAACCATGCTCACAGCATGAAGGTGAATTCACAAAACTGATGAAAATGCTGATCAACGGTGGATATCATGTTCACCTTGAAACAGGGGGAACCATTGCTGATATCCCATGCAAAGAAATGTTCAAGTGGATCACCCTGATCCCCACCGATCCAAGTGTGATGAATCCTTATCATGTAGCATTTAAACAGGTTCATGAAATCAAGTTTCTTGTGAAGGAAGTTGCTGGTTTGGATTGGATATGCAACACTGTGGGCAAGTGGTATGATGAAAGAAGGAAACCAGTGATCCAGATTCATCCTGTGATAAGCATGGAACATTTCGTGGATGAACTGAAATGCTATGAATATGAACCAGGATTGATTCAAGCTTGCAAGGAACTTTGCTTGAAGAACGGCTGGAACCTTTCAATTGATTCGGTGAAGCTGGCAATGGAATAAGGTGAACAGATGGTTGCAAAGAATGGAAATGGAAAGAAGAACGGCAATGGGAAGAAACCAAAGCCAGCACCCCCAGTGCCCAAACCAAAGCCATGGGAACAACAGCCTGGGGAAACTGCCAAAGCCTTTGGGGCCTTCATTACATACCGGGATATGGGGCTGGCTAGAAGCTTGTCGAAAGCTGCCATAAAGCTATCCAGGAAACCAGAAGGGGTGAAACAGCTTTCAGCAAAGTGGCATTGGGTAGGAAGATGCGCTGCCCATGATGCCCATCTTGATGATATCAAACTGAAAACACATGAACGATCAATTGAAAAGATGGTTCGGGATCATGCCAAACAAGCACAGGGGATCACCGCCCTTCTGCATCTGCCTGTGGAAGCACTGTTGAAACGGCTTAATGATGATGCTGCCTTTGCCGCTGAATTCACACAGAAGATCATCGATGAACCACACAGAATCCTTGATCTGGTTTCAAGGATCGGCCCTACCTGGGCCGCTGCCATAAAGATCGAACGGCTTTCAAGAGGTGAGCCCACTGATAAAACCAGAGTGGATCAAAGAACCACAGGCACCCTGATCACAGGGGCTGTTGACCCAGATGCAATTCAGAAGCTGATGGCTGATCCGGCCACCAGGGATGCCATGCGATTGATTGCTGAAAAAACTTCAGGGATCAAAAACGAAACAGCATCATCGATTTCCACAGAAGATGATGAATGATAAACTTTGCCACATAATATAAGGGAAGCCGATGATCAAGCCCTACTATGAACACAAAGGCATAAAAATATTTCACGGTGATTGCCTAAAAATAATGCCTGAGCTTGAATCAGTTGATTTGGCCATAACCTCTCCACCATATGATGACACGAGAGAATACGGCGGCTATGTTTTTGATTATAAAAAAACAATCGAAAAACTTTATTCGGAAACAAAAACCGGTGGCATTGTTGTTTGGGTGGTGGGCGACGCTACGATAAAAGGAAGCGAAACAGGAACATCTTTTAAGCAGGCATTATATTTTAAGGAAACAGGATTTAACCTTCACGATACAATGATTTACGAAAAAGATACGCCTCCAAAAACACACAACAGGTATGAGCAGCATTTTGAGTACATGTTTATATTCAGTAAAGGTAAACCAAAAACATTCAATCCAATAATGGTTAGCTGTAAAAATGCTGGGAAAAAAAGAACTGGAACAATGAGACAAGATGGAGATTCCTTAACAACGAGAAATGCCAAAGGCCTCGTTAGAAAAAATAAAATAAAAAGCAATATTTGGAAAATAGTCTGTGCTAGTGGTGGAACTACAGATAAAAGAGCACACAAGCATCCGGCAATATTTCCCGAACAACTAGCAAAAGACCACGTGTTATCTTGGAGCAATGAATGGGATACAGTACTTGATCCGTTCATGGGGTCGGGAACAACACTGGTAGCAGCAAAGAGATTAGACCGCAAGGCCATCGGGATCGAGATTGAAGAAAAGTATTGTGAGATTGCAGCAAAGAGATTAAGCCAAGAAGTTATGGCCTTATGATCGAATATTCTGAAGCCTGGAAATATTGCCCAGATACATTTGCATTCAAAGCTTCACAAGGTGAATGGCTTCCATACAACCATGTGGTTGAAGCCTTCAAGATCATCCATAAAGAACTTCTAAAGGGTTGGGCTAAGAAAAGCGCAACACTGTGGAAGCTACACACAACGAAAGGTAATTAACGATGATTGAAATGATTGAATCAGCGACTATGGCTCAAAAGATTATACTGGCGATTGTTTGTGCCGGCCTTGCAGGCTCCATTTTCGCTTTGGTCGATCAAATAAAAGCCTACATGAGAGTGAACGAAGCCTATGTGAAGCTTACGAAGCTCAGGCGTCCCGACCACGGCAATCTTGGTCCGATCAATCCATTCTGGACAGCTAATGTAGTCAATTATAAAAAAGAAAACGAATGATCGAATATTCTGAAGCCTGGAAATATTGCCCAGATACATTTGCATTCAAAGCTTCACAAGGTGAATGGCTTCCATACAATCATGTGGTTGAAGCCTTCAAGATCATCCATGCTGAACTTCTGAAGGGTGGGGCAAGGATCATCATCAACATGCCACCCAGGCATGGCAAATCCCTTTCCTTCACCAAGTGGCTTCCACTGTGGTTCCTTTCGATGTGGCCTCATAAGAAGGTGATCATTGCTTCATATGAACACGGGGTTGCTACTGATTGGAGTTCAGCCCAGCGTGATGAAATCCAAACCAATGAAATGATTCCTGTTGAACTGGATGGAAGATATACGGCTGGTGACAACTGGAAAACCACCGCTGGGGGTGGCTGTGTCGCCGCTGGTGTGGGTTCAGCCATCACAGGAAGGGGAATGCACCTGGGGATCATCGACGACCCTGTGAAGGATTGGAAGCAAGCCCATTCAGTTACATATCAGAAGGACTGTGTGAACTGGTACAAATCAACTTTCAACACCAGATTGGAACCAGGGGCAAATGTAATTGTGATCATGACAAGGTGGACGGATAAAGATTTAACAGGCCACTTGTTGACCGATCCCGAATCCAATGATCGATGGATTCAGATCAAGCTTCCAGCCCTTGCTGAAGAAGGTGATCCCCTGGGTAGGAACGAAGGGGAAGCCCTTTGCCCTGAAAGGTTCACCAGGGCTGATCTGTTATTGAAGAAGAAGGAAGTGGGATCAATGGTTTTTGCTGGGTTGTATCAGCAAAGGCCATCACCAGTTGAAGGTGGCATCTTCAAAAGGGATTGGTGGAAATACTATAAGGTTCTTCCATCAATTTCAAAGTTCGATGATTCTTTGACTTCCTGGGATATGAACTTTAAAGAAACCACAACCGGATCATTTGTGGTGGGTTCAACCATTGGAAGAATTGATGCTGATTTTATCTTCATGCCCTACTTGTTCAGGGATCGGGTTGATTACCCAGTTGCCCGAAGGGCTGTGATCAATTCAAATGTAAAATATCCATGGGTGAGTGCCCATCTAGTGGAAGATAAGGCAAACGGATCAGCCATCCTTGCTGATCTGAAGTTGGCGATCCCAGGGTTGATCCCCTGGCAACCACAGGGCAAGATGGTTCAGGCCCAGGCAGCATCACCCATGATGGAATCAGGGAATGTGTTGCTTCCTGATCCCCAGTACTTCCCTGAAGCAATCTGGGTTCCTGACTGGATTGAAGAACACACAGCCTTCCCCAAGGGCAAGTACGATGATCAGGTGGATTCAGGATGCCAAGGATTGTTGAAGTTGAAGGAACGGATGAATGCTGGTGGCATCTATGCTGGCAGGGCCTAAAGATTCTTCTTGACAAGCTTGTTGAATGTGTTTATAGTATTTTTTGTCAGTTACTAAAGCTTAGGTGCAATCTGAATCAAGGGTCAAGGATAAAACTTTGGCCCTTTTGCTTTATTATCTTAAATATAAAATACAAGTATTTCAACAAAAGACTTGACAAGCCGCTTTCCTTGCTTATACTAAAGAAGAATCATGGAACGAAAGGATCACACACGATGGATACGGCAAAACAAGCAATGGACCTTTTTATTGAATTTGAAGCATGTAGTTCTGAACGTGAAGAGTTCTGTTCATTACTTAAGCAAGGGGCAACGATTGAACAGGTATTTGCCAGCCGCCCTGATTGGGTTGCATGGTGCATTGAAAACATCCCCTGTAATTTTTGGCCAAATGATTGGGTTATTGCTTTTGCAACTATTAATCCAGTTCACTTCGGGTTGATGTTATCCCTCAAAGCTCCAGGCTTAATTGCTTATGGTGCGAACCTGAATCGTGCGAACCTGAATCGTGCGAACCTGTATGGTGCGAACCTGGATGGTGCGAACCTGGATGGTGCGAACCTGTATGGTGCGAGCCTGTATGGTGCGAGCCTGTATAGTGCGAACCTGGATGGTGCGAACCTGGATGGTGCGAACCTGGATGGTGCGAACCTGGATGGTGCGAGCCTGGATCGTGCGAACCTGTATGGTGCGAACCTGGATGGTGCGAGCCTGTATGGTGCGAGCCTGGATGGTGCGAGCCTGGATGGTGCGAACCTGGATGGTGCGAGCCTGGATGGTGCGAGCCTGGATCGTGCGAACCTGTATCGTGCGAGCCTGGATGGTGCGAGCCTGTATGGTGCGAACCTGGATGGTGCGAGCCTGGATGGTGCGAACCTGAATCGTGCGAACCTGTATGGTGCGAGCCTGTATCGTGCGAACCTGGATTGTGCGAACCTGGATGGTGCGAGGGGAAACAAAGAGATACCAGGATGGCACCTTGAAGATGGAATCTACATAAAAGATTGAAGTGCTGGGAAAGCTGTTCAAATAGAAGCAAAAGGGTTGAACAGTAAAGGTGGTAAAGGGTTAAGGCCACCCAAACATTGAAAGGGGCTGTGATGGAATCTAAAACATTGTTCCTTGCTGGGCATCGGCTGTTGATCGATGGGAAGCAGGTGGAAGGTGAACCCGATGAAACGTAATTGTGAAACATGCAAATGGAACATTCAGGAATCGTGTATTAACATTCGATCAACCTTGGCTGATGTTGAATTCTTCAGGGCATATGGCTGTTCAGAATGGAAGCCCAAATCGCGGGGCACCTGTGGTGATTGTGAGTTTGGAAGAAAGGCAGCGGCAAATTCTAGCGTTGCCTGTGCAAAGAATGCCATGGTTTGGAATTTGCCAGACACTGAAGGGTATTGTGTATTCACACAAAAGACGCCGAGCTGTGGTGATTGGATGCCAGAAGTTGATTGATCATGCTGCCTTTTGCAAAGCCCGATACAAAATCACACAGCGGCAAAGGGTGTGAAGGGGCGGATATTCTTTTGATTCTTGCTGAATGACTCGAACCCTTGAAACCTGAACATCACTTTTCCAAGTTTCAGTCATGCCCACCTTCTTCCCATGAAGTGGCTGGCAATACACACACACCCTTTCATCAAGTGCTGTGTACCATTCCTTGATCACCACATCAATGATGTGGCCCTGGGTGATTGAATTCTGAACTGATTCATGGGCCGCTGAATTGTAAGCATAGGCAAGTTCAGTTCTTCCAATCTGCAAAGCCCTTTGTTTTCTCATTGTTCGGGAAAACTTTGCCGCTGAATTCCTGATGGTGGTTACATTGGCACCTTCAGCCTTCAGGGCTTGCCTGTGCTTTTCAACCCGTTCTTCCATCTTCTGGGTTAAGCCTGTTGAGTGTTGGAGCTGGTGGGCAAGATCAGCCCCGTTGATGCCCTGTTCCACCACACCACGGCGAACCACATTCTTGATTGTGCCAACTTGTCGATCAGTCATATCCTTTATTTTGAAGCCACCCCTGGTTTTTATCCAGCCCGTTAGGGATTCGGCAAGCTCCGGAAAATCAGTGAAGAACTTTGGGTTCCAGGTTCCAGCATAGTATTTATCGATCAGGGCCTTTGCTTCAGGGATTATTCCCTTTGGGGTTTCACCCAGATCAGTGCCTAAAAACTTTTCAATGGCCTTGATCATTTCAGTTGCACCCAGGGCCATTGCCCTTTCCCATTCAGGTGCTAATACTTCCACCACCCACTTTTCATTTGAATCATGGATGCCATCCATCACCGATTGTGGAACCTGGGCAGTTCTTTGGATTTCACTGATCACATCACTGGTGAACAGTTCCTTTGCTTGCTTGCCCCAAAGCCTGAACACACTTCCAGCAATTTCACCTTCATGCTGGTTTGTGTATTGATAAAGGATTCGGCTGGTTCTGGTGGTGTTGATTGGTGTGGCTTTATAACCAGAAGGAATGGTGATATTTTTTTTCATGAAAAGTCATCTTCAGAAATATCATCAGCGTTCTGAAGTGTTGATGGAATCCATGGAACATCCCCTCCAGGGATCGGACCAAAGCCCAAAGCCAGCCGTTGATTCACTTCATCAAAGGGCACACCCATTGCCCACAAGTCTTTTCCTGTTTTTACTTTTTCGGTGAACAGCGATTGAAGGGCTTGAACATTTGAAATGTCATAATCGATCATCAGGGTTCCATCGGTTGCCCATTCAGAAGTTAGTCCATGATTTAATGTATCCTTTAAATCATTCAAGTAAGGGATCAGGGTATCAAGCCAGAAGATTTGCCTTGCCGTTGATATGTTAGCAAGGGCTGTTGTCATATTGATTCCAATCAAGGGTGGGGGCACACCGAACACCGAACAGATTCTTTCAGCTGTCCAGGATTGTGATTTCAGAAAATCAAGTTCGGCTGGGGTTTGGGATGTTCTTTGCCACTTGGCTTCGCCTGATAGCACCATCGGTGTTCTGGCATTTGTTGCCCCCTGATATCCTTCCCTGATGTTTTTCTTTGCTTCTTCGAATTGGGGTTCTGTTAATTTATCTTTGAAGGCAAGGATGCCATCAGGAACACCCCTGTTTTGCATTGAAACCTTATTGAAGTTAACTGATTCAACATCAGTATCCACCACCTTGGATGCCGCCTTCATGGGAGCAAGCCCCCACCATGGATTTGCAGGATCAACAAACAGAACATGAATGATATCTTCAAAGGGGATGAATTGCATTCTGCCATTCAGGGTGTATTCATATCCAGCAATGTAGTTTGATGTATCCAGCCTGGGTTTGATATAATCGGGTCGAATGATCCACAGTTCTTTCGGCTTGCCGGCCGCCCTTGCCTTGAACCAGATTGCATTGCCACCCAGGTTCAGGTGTGAAGTAACTGTTTCAATCTGATTTTGCCAAGTGCTGAATGGGTTTGGTGATCTGAAGATTTTGGCAATATCGTGATTCGGTTTCACTTCCCATTCACCTTGCCGGTTCAATTCCTTTACCACCCAGGGCACTGAAGCTGCTGCCTTCATCAATCTGGTAACACAGGAATACACAAACACCGATGCTTTGTATCCTGTTTCCACAGCGTTCTGGGTGTTCCAATTGGTGTAAATGGGCCTTTTATTCAGGTTCATTGGGATCAGGTTCAAGTTCGGCAAGGAACCTTTCACAAAGGCTGGTTCCAAAAGTTTGGAAGGATTGATCCTGGTTCTTCCTGATATCTTATCCCAAAATCTGCCCATGGCAAAACCTCTTTTCATTCAAGTACATTTGCCTATAAACTTAACAGAATGGTTCAAGGTTGACAATTCTTTTCATTTTGTGCAAAAATAGCCCAAAGATAGAAGAAGGGGTTTTGCAAATGCTGATCAAAGCAGTTCCATTTGAATGCAAGGTTGATATGGATTCCAGAACTATATCTGGATATGCTGCCATTTTTGGCAATATCGATGAAGGCTGGGATCGAATCTCAAAGGGAGCCTTCAGGAAGTCAATCAGTGAAAGATTCAAAAAAAGCAAGCCTTCCAAGGTGAAGTTACTGTGGCAACATTACATGCCCCTGGGGATGCCTACCAAATTGTTTGAAGATTCCATGGGCCTGGGCTTTGAAGCCAAGGTTTCTGAAACTCCCTTCGGTGATGAATGCCTCACTTACATGGATGATGGTGTGGTTTCCCAAATGTCATTTGGATATGATGTGATTAAAAAATCATTCACCACTGAAGATGATGGAAGGGAAATCCGGGATCTGAAAGAACTGAAGCTTTACGAGATTTCCCCTGTAACATTTCCCATGAATGAAGAAACAGCCATCACGGCTGTTCAGAAGATGGTGGCCGGAGCCCCCATCAACGACGAAGCAAAATCACTTCTGATCCTTGCTGCCAGAATGGGAATTAAAACCCTGGGGCACACAGAAGAAGGCGACGATGAATCCACAGAACTGAATGAAGAATTAATCATCACCTTGGAAAGTAAGGTGGGGTTATTGATAGAAGAACTGAAAGCCGTGAAAGCACTTGTTCAGCCGACTGATCCAAAGGGATTAGACACTGATAAGCCGCTGAAGGTTGATGGCAGTCTTTTGAATCCCTTTGATGAATTGAAGAAACTTTTTAGGAAGGAACAGGAAAATGGCTGAAAAAACTTTTGAACAACTTTCAGAAGAAATTGCAGTAACTGCAAATGAACTGAAGGGGCTTATCGGAAACCGTGATGATGAAATCACAAAGAACGGCAAGGCCACCAAGGAAACCGCTGAAAAGCTGGATGCTGTTGGTGAAACCCTTGAAGCAATTGCTGGGGATGCTACGAAAGCCCAGGAACAAACTGATGCTTTCAAGAAACGGCTGGATGATATTGAAGCTGAAAAGAATCGGCCGGGGATGCCCAAGTTCAATGTGGATGATGCAAAATCCGCTGGGCAACTTTACACTGAATCCGAAAAATACAAACAGATGATTGAATCGGGTTCAAAGAACGGTGAAAGGGTTATCCTTAAATCCCTTCTGGGTCGAAAAGATACGTACGGCGCTGTTACCTTGACAGGTGATTCTGATGCCAATGCCCTTGTGGTTCCTTATAGGGTGCCTGAAATCATCATGCCAGCTTCTAGGGCTTTGAACATTCGTGATCTGATTACGGTTGCTCCCACTTCTAGTGGTTCAATTGAATATACTGAAGAAACTGGATTTGCTCCCTTGTATACTGAATTGGACGTTGCTGCCACCGCTGGTGATAAAACCTTTTCCACAAAAGCCATCGGTGGTTGTTTTGCTGGGCAGATTGTATTTATCAGCGATGAACAGTTTACCGTGGCTTCCGTCGATACTGATGCTAATGATTTCACCGTTGCGGGTGCTTATGGAATCACTGTGGATATGCCCGAAGGAACCCCGGTGGTTTCAAACGTGTTTGCCCCCACCGCTGAAGGTAGACGCAAACCCCAAATGAATGTGAAGTACGAACTGAAAACACTTGCCACGAAAACCATTGCTGATTGGATTCCGGTTTCCAGGCAAGCCCTTGCTGATGCTGGGCAGTTGCAAAGTCTGATCAACGGGCGCTTGATGTATGCATTGGGCCTGTCTGAAGAATACCAGGTTCTTTATGGATCGGGCACTGGGCAGGAAATCCAGGGCATCATGACTCATTCGAAGGTTCAAACTTATAAGTGGTCTAGTGGAACTACGGGCGATACTCGGATCGATGCTGTTCGCAGGGCCATGACACTTGCAAGGCTGGCTGAATATCCGATTGACACAGTGGTTCTTCATCCCACCGACTGGGAACACATTGAACTGGCAAAGGGCACCAATAAAAGATACATCTGGGTTCAGGTCACGACTGGTGGCGTGATGCAATTGTGGAAAGCCCCTGTGGTTGATACAACTGCAATTAGTGCTGGTGAATTCTTGACTGGTGCCTTGAAGATGGGTGCCACCCTGTATGATCAGGAAGTTGCTGCTATTGATGTGGCCGAACAACATGCTGAGTTCTTTATCGAGAACATGGTTGCGGTTCGAGCTGAAGAGCGTGTTGCACTGGCAATCTTCAGGCCAGAAGCATTTGTTGTGGGTGAATTTGATTCAGCTCCTGCTTGATGATTAACAATCAAGGATGATTGATGAAACGTGATCTAAAAAAAACTAGGATGGTGAAGGTGGTGGTTCTTTCAGGGCCATCATCTGATCCATCTTCTTTCCATCAAAGAATGATGGATGCTGATGAAGCTGAACAAAGGGCAAAGAATGGGCAGGTTCGGATTCTTCATCAGACACAATCACATTCTGGGCCTGATGAAACAAAGGGTTAAGTGATGGCTGACAAAGGAAATAATCCAGGGTGCTTAAAGTGGAATGGTGTTTGGCTTTGCCCCATTATCCCAACCCAGCCTCCAGGCCCCAGCACTGATCCAGGGCCACCTGGTATCCATGCCCCCACCCATGAAGATGGTGGTGCTGATGAATTAGATGTTGATGATCTTGATGGTGTTCTGGAAGAAGATCAACATGTGATCCCATCAGAAGCTGTTGATGCCATGGGGATCAAAGGTGATGGCAATGCACTGAATCATGATCGATATGCGGATACAGAAGCTGTGGCTTCGATGGGTGGTGTTGAAAATGGCAACCCGTTGAACCATGTTCGGTATGTTGATTCAGAAGCCGTTGATGCCATGGGGATCAAGGCTGATGCCAACCCATTGAATCATGATCGGTATACTGATACAGAAGCCGAGGCTGTGGCCATCGATGCAGATTGGATCAGACCTCCAATTGCAGATTTTTATGATCCAACCGGAGGGCTTCCTGTTGCTCCATCAGAAGGAGATAGATACATATCTGAAGCAACCGCAAACGGCTGGACAGAAGATTATGTTTATGAGTGGAACGGAACTTCATGGGAAGAAGATATCCCTGAAGAAGGATGGACAATATGGAATCTTCTGGAATTAATCTATTACGTGTTCTTTTCCGGTGGATGGATGGCCTTGCCTAGCAATCATCATTTGACGCATGAAGATGGTGGCGACGATGAAATAGATGTTGCAGGATTATCGGGTGTGTTGGCTGATGATCAGCACATTATTGATGGTGAAGCTATTGCAGCGGTCAATGCAAAAGTTCCCACAGTTGTAAACGTTGCAAATTATAATATTCTTGCTGATGATGAAATTCTTTTGATCACCAGAGTATCAGCGGGAATCTGTTCAATTCGGTTTTTAACTGCCCAGATAATTGCTAGCAATAGAAGAATCATAATAAAGAATATTGCTGGTATTTTTTCCACAACGTTAACCTGTGAAGGTGGGGAGCTTATTGATGGACAGCCTAGTGTTATCATCACAGGTGCCTATGATTCAATAACTGTTTCACCTGATGGTGTTGGATTGTTTATAACTTAAAGGATGAATCAATGGCCTTTATAGGAAATTTACTTGAAATTGGTTCTGGAATAAATGGAAGAGCATATAATCGAACTTTGTATGTTTCTCCAAATGGTGCAAACACAAATGGTCTTACATGGAAGGCTGCATTCAATCAAGTGCAAGATGCCCTTGATGCCGCTTCTGTTGATCCTGGTGATTGTACTCTGATTCTGATTGCACCCCATGCAACAAATTATGACATTAATAAAGAAGGTGATCCCACGTGGGCTGGTAACTATATTTTGAAAGGGTCTCACAGGAACTGGGCTAAAATTAAGAATGATCATGCTTCTGCTGATTCCATAATGAAGTTTGCAGGCAAGATTGCAGTTGAAGATTTAAATATAAATCTTGGCACTGGCACCAATGGTCTGATCTTCACTTCAGGTGGTTTTCGTGTTGATTGTTGCATGATTGTGGGTAGCGATTTAACAAGTCCAGCCACAGCGATTCATGTTGATGGTGCTGCCCAGGTAAAGAATGGAAAAATTAGGGGTTGTGACATTAAAGGTGAAGTAACATCTGTAAACATGCTCGGTGTCTTGCTTGACAACGCTGAATGCACTGAAATTAAAGATACAAGAATTGGATTTTGTTCGAGCGGTTTGCAGCAAGTAGGCGCAAATTCAGCCTTGAACAAGATGTCTGATGCTGAGTTTTGTACCTGCGCCATTGGTGCTAACATCGATGCTGGGACGGCTATGTCATTCGATGATATGCTTTTCTATAATAATGATTTAAACATAGATGATGAAGTTGGTGGGCATTTGTTCAATGGTATACGGGGCGAATTTCCTATATCTCTTGAGCCTGAAACATTGGTGGGTGTTACTGTTACGGCTGGAAATAAAATATGGGGTGCTGATACTGAAGTTCGGATGGCAGCAACGGCGACAAAGCCGTTTAAGGTTGTGGCTTATACTGCCCAGCCAAGCCATGATGAAAATATGATGATTAGACTTTCAGCCGATTCAGGAACCACCTTCTTCACACAGAACATCTTTGCAAGTAAAAAGAACAAAGCAACAGGAAGTGGTGATGCCACTGATTTTATCTTCAATGCTGGAACCCGAATATCAGCAAGTATTTTGGCCAATGATGCGGGGCGGGATATGGATATCTGGCTTGAAATCCAGGAACTTTAATATGGGCAGGATGTAACCATGGGGCCAATTGAAACAAATTTAGTGATCACCCCCCTGGAAGTTCAAACTTGGCTGGGCCTTGATGATCTTCCTGATTTAACAACTGGAATCTGGAAGATGATTTACACCACAGCAAAACAGCTGGCTGATCTATATTGCAATAATCCTTTCACTGATCCCGACGATGCTGAAACTGTTCTGATCCCTGATGCTGTGAAGAATGGTGTGCTTCAGATTATGACTGACCTTTATAATGATTGGCAGAATTCAAGTGGTGGTTCAGATTCAACCACTGGTGTGATTAAGAAGGAAAAGACTGGGGATATGGAAGTGGAATATGCCACCCCTGACCAGGTAAAAGGCAGCACAAACAGCCTTTCCCAGTTTGCACAAAGCATCCTTGATATGTATCGACTGATGCCGTTGTGAGTGAAGAAACCACAGATGAACGGGCCGCTGAACAGCGATTGATAAAAGGAATCGAATGGCTTGATGGGAAGAACCTTCAAGCGGGGATTTTCGGTGGAACGAACAAACAAAAGAGCAAAAAGAATCCAAAGGCTAACAGGCCAAAGAAGGGCACGCCCATTGCTCTTTATGGTTCAGTCATGGAACACGGGAATAAAGCAGGCACCATCACAGCGCGTTCTTTCCTGGGTGATACAATTGATCAGAACCAGGATAAATATGATAGGCAATTCGAAAAGATTGCAGGGGATGTGATCATGGGGAAGAATACTTTTGAAGGTGGATTGATAAGTATGGGGCAACTGATGATTCGGCCTGATATTCAAGAAATGATCACCACAAAGGGTGTGATTGATACTGGTGCATTAAGGATGGCAATTGCTGTAAAAATCTCTACAAGGATATTGGATTAACATGGCCGCTGTGGAAAAGATGATCAACAAATTTGGAAAGCCGATCACCATTATTCGGATGGATGGGCCTTCAGATTATAATGATGATGGTGAATGGGTGGATGGAACCCCCACAGCTATTTCACTTAAAGCAAGCATCCAGCCCATGAAAGATAAGGATCGGGAATTGCTTCCTGAAGGAACAAACACAGAAGATGCTTTGAAGCTTTACACGATAGAAAAAATTGAAACTGATGACGAGGATGCAAGCACTGTGGCTGATATGTTCACTTGGAATGGAAAAGCATATAAGGTGATCAGTGCTAGAAGATACCAGATGGGGCAACTGGATCATTATCGATCCGTTGCAGCCCTTTCAGATAAAGCTGTTCCTACAGTGAGTTAATTTTTTACTTGGAAGGATTAAAAGATGCAAGGAAAATGGTCAGTAGAATGGGAAAAAGCAAAATTAGGCAGACATCATTATGCTCACGTTTCTGATACGTATGAAAGGTGGGAAATAGGATACGAGGCATCTGATGTTCACTCCATAAATTCCGGAGAAAAGATTCAGGTTTGCCTGGGAGATGAGACCTATGATATCGATGATCCTTTTTTGAAAAACTTTCATTATTGGACAGAGCTTGTTGAATATCCTGAACCACCGGAATGGCACGCTGGTGATGGCAAGTGATCACCTGGGCAGACACAAAGAAGGCCCTTCAGTTGTTCATAGTGGAAGCCACAGGGCTTGAGGGGAAGCGTGTGATCTGGGAACGGCAAGGAAAGCCCAGGCCAAAGGGTGATTACATTTCCCTGGTGGTTAAGAACATTCAGGTGGGTGGCACTGATGAACTAAGATATCCCGCTGCTTCTTCTGAATCAACCCAAGTTGAACAGGCAGGGCAAAGGCCCTTCACCCTGGGGATCCGGATTTTCACAGAAGATTTCTTTACCGATGGAACCAATATTCAAAACAGATTTGAAAACAAGGAACATTGCCTGAATGATCTGAAGAAACAGCAAATTGTTCAGATCATCATCGATGATCTGGAAGCTGTTCAATATAGCTTTGTGCTTGAAAGTATATCCTTCACTGTGGAAGTGGATGATCCTGGTGCAACCCTGATCGAACGGCAAACCCTGATCATGGATGCAATCAATGCCCAGCCTGATTTGAAAAAAGATTGGATCAGGGGCTGGGTGGTTGAACCAGAATCAGCCCCATCCACACTTGAAGTTCGATCCACTCCTGGTGGTGAATATACATGGGGCACCAGAGATGAAGCCCTTTCGATGGCCTTGCTTCAAACTGCTATTGATATTGCCCACCTGGGTGATCATGGGCTGAACACAGTGCCTGAAGAAGTACGGAATGATTTTATTGGAAGTGGGTCACTTGATGTGGTACTATCAACCCACAGTTCAGTGATTGGTGATTTTGTAAGGATTGAAAAAGTTCTTATGACAGATGAAACCACAGGTGATTCGGTGGAAGTTGATATCGACAATCCACCTTATCTTCCTTGAACCTTATGAAAGGGATTTAAAATGTCTCAAATCTCCGATGTGGTAAAAGTTACCATATACATTCAGAATGTAGGAATCCCCAGGGCTGGGTTCGGCATCCCTCTCTTGATGGCACCTTCTTTGGATACACCACTTGATCGGGTTGCATATTATGCACAGACTGAAGAACCTCATCAGATCGGTGGAAGCGTTGGAACGGCAAATGCCCCATTGGTGAAGGCGTTCAATGCTTCCTTCACCCCCAGCCCAAAGCTGACACAGGTGGGCGTGGGAAGGATCAAATCCAGGGGATGGTTCCTGGGCATCGATGGAAGTCCCATCAGTGCTGGAACCTATGGATTCACCTTGAACTGGAAATATGATTCTGGTGAAAATGAAGGTGATGAAGGTTCCCAGATCATTTCTTATGTTGCCACATATGGCGACGAAGCTGAAATCTTTACTGGGCTTGCTTTGGCAATCAACAATGCAACCACCCCGTTTACAGCTGCGGTAATTGGATCATCTTATCTTCTGATAACATCTTCTGAAACATCCCCATCTGAAGCCCCTTTGATGGGCATGGATGCCTTTGTTCAGGAATCGGGTGTTACATGGCAAGTTCATCTGTACTTCGGATCGGTGGATATTGCCACCGAAGGTGATATGCGTGATCTTTATTCTTATGAAATCGAAATCAATGGTGAAGAATTTTCGTTCACCACTGGGGGCGCTGCAACCCGAACAGAACTATATGAAGGTTGGGCCGCTGATATTGGAGCAAATGTGCTGGGCGTAATACCACTTATCGTCGGTGGTGTGGACCCGATCTTTGTTCTGATCAACGATGAAGCTTCAGCAAGGTTGGATGTAAGTTTCCCAAATTCAGAAACTGAGCTGGCTTTTGAACATGGATATCTTGAAACTCCATCTGAAGCCTTTGATGCTTGCCGCCTTGCTTCTGGTGGCTGGTATCCATTCGGGATGGTTGATCGATCCAAACAGATTCAGGCCCTGTGTGCTGATAAGGCTGAAACCCAAATCACCGTTTTTGGATATGCCAGTTCTGATCGGGATCAGACTGAAGAAGATGATGGTGGCGATTCCATCGGCGCATATTGTTCAACCAAAAACTTCACCAGAACCTGGGGCATCTTTCATCCACAGGCCACTGGGTATTATAATGAAGCTGATGCCACCGATGCCAGAAATGAAGAATGGATTGATTTTGGCTGGTTCGGTGCAAGGTTGACAGTTAATCTTGATACAGAAACAGCCACCTGGAAATTTGCAAACATGGCCGGCTTCACTCCCACTTCCTTGAGTTCAACCCAGAAAACCAGGCTGTTCGGAAATCCGATTTCTGGGGGTGCCCTGGGTGGATTGAGGATGAACATGTGTGATTCCATTGGTGGCCGATCCATCATCAGGGAAGGCTGTGTTCATTCGGGTGAATGGGTTGATACCATGATCGGGCGTGATTGGCTTGTGGCAAGAATGCAGGAAGATGTGTTTGCCGCTCTTGCCGCTTCCAAAAAAGTTCCGTACACAGATGATGGCATTGCAATCATTGTGAATCAAATTCATGCCAGATTAAAGCTTGCCCAGGGAACAGGGTTTCTTGCTTTTGATGAAGCCCTGGGGCCACAGGGATATCTTTTAACATACCCCTTGAGGGGTGATGTTGCCGCCGCTGATCGGCAATCAAGGCTTCTGAACAACATTGTATGGCAAGCATCCTTGGCTGGTGCAATCCATCTGGTGGATATAATCGGCACTGTGAGTGCTTAAACCATCTTCAGGTTTACTGATGATGAAAGGATGAATTGATGGCTGCAACCAAAACCTGGGATTTGAAAGAACAAAAAACCATCATTGGGCCTTATGCCCTAAAGGGTGAAGCTGAAGATGGTGATGTGGTTATTGTGGCAAGGGATGAACAAACCTTCACAAAAGGCGTGGGCGCTACTGGTGAAGTTGTTCGATCTAAAACAAACAACAGGGCTGGAACAATCACCATTAGGTTGATGCAAACTTCAGAAATGAATGCTTCAATGTCAATCATCATGGCTTCAGATGAACTGGCAAATTCGGGAATCGTGCCGTTCACATCGATTGATAATGCTGGCTATGATGTTCACATTGCACCTGAAATCTGGCTTCAAAAACCGCCTGATGGGGTTTATGGAAAAGCTGCTGGAACCAGGGAATGGATATTTGATGCCGCCGATCTTGACATGTTCTTTGGTGGGAACTAAACCATCAATTTAATAATCTGAACTTGCTTCAGCACCCCTGAAGCAGACACTTCAGCAAGGAAGGATTATGTAATGCTGAAATCTGATACTCGAACCATTGATGGGTTCGACTATGAAGTCACAATGTACCCAGCTTCAATGGGGCTGGATATCCTAGCAGATGTAACTTCCCTAGCCGCTGAACCCCTGGGAAGAACTGAAGATGGAATGGGTGAAGCGGCAAAAGCCCTGGTTAGTCAGTTGAGTGGTTCAAAGCTTTCCACACTTGCCCAGAAGATTATCGGCCAAAATGTAAAGATTGATGGAAAGCCCATGGCTGGTGAGAACGTTTTTGATCTTCATTTTGCTGGACGCTATAAAGCCATGGCTGAAGTGATGGGCTTTGTTCTGGAAGTCAACTATTCGGATTTTTGGAACGACTTGAAGCAGATGATAACTTCTTTGATGGCCGATCTGAAAGTGGTTCCCATTGGCGAACAGCCTTCAGAAGATTCGGTTCAGCAAAAAGAAACAAATCAGGACTAAATCCACCAGATCATCTTGCATCAAAGTGGATTCTGTGGAGAGTCGTTTTAAGTGGGAAGGCCACCCTTGAAGAAGTTTCAAACCGATGGTCACTGATCCAGGTGCTGGATGCAAATGATGCCCTGGATTTCAGTGATTATTATCAAGAATCATTGAGGGATCAGGAATGAGCATTGTTAGAAGACTGACCACCCTTTGGAAGTTCAAGGTTGAAAGAGGCAAGGTTGATGCCTTTGTCAAATCTGTTGATACAGCCAAATCCCATGTAAATAACACAAGCAAAGCGGTGGGTAAACTTGGAAAGCAAGTTCGTTCACTTGGTGCCATCGCACTGAAGGTGGGTGGGGCCTTAACCGCTGGGCTTGTGATCCCTGCCTTAAAGATTGAAGATTCCTTAAAAAACACAATGACAATGACATCAGCCACTGGAAAAGAATTCCAGAAGCTTGAATCTGGCATGTTGAAGTTGAGCAAAAAATTATCTGTGAAGATGGGCATGTCCGCCACCCAGATCAATGAAGGGTTTTATGCCGTTCTTTCCACAGGTGCAAAAGCCCTTTCAGATGATTTTTTGAACTTGTCTGATGTTGGTTTGAAGTTTGCAAAGGTGGGTAATCTTGCTCCTGTTGAAGCGATTGAAAAGCTTGCTGATACAGTGAATGCCTTTGGCCTTTCGATGAAGGCTGTGGGGCCTGTGGCTGATCGGCTGTTCAAAACAACTTCACTGGCATCAACGAATATTCCACAATTGACTGAAGCCCTTAAGGAAGCAGCACCAGCCGCTGGGGCTTTTGGAATTTCCATGGAAACAACCCTGGCAGTTTTGGGGCTGTTTGCCCAAAGTGGAATCAAGAGTGCCCAGGCTGGAACAACTTTCAGAATGGTTCTGGGCAAGCTTTCAGCACCAACTGGTGAAGCGGCAAAATGGATTGAGAAACTTGAAGTTGATCTATTTGATGCACAGGGTGCAATGCGCCCACTGATCGATGTGTTTGAAGATTACGTTAAGGCCCTGGAACCCATGACTGATAAAACAAAAGCCTATGCACTGAAGGCCATCATGGGTGAAGAAGCTAGTGCAAAGTTTGCTGGCTTGCTTTCCAAAAACATGCCCATGTTAAGGGATTGGATTAAACAGATTGGAAATGCTGATGATGCCCTGGAGCGTGCCCTCATTATTAAAATGAGTTCAGCCCTCCAGCAATTAAGGCAACTGGGTTTTCTTTTGTTGAACACAGCCGCTGACATTGGGGAAAAGCTGATTCCCAAAATTAAAGAAACAGGGAAAGCAATTCACGAATGGGCTGTTAAAAATCAAGCTGATATCGTTGCAACTGGTGGGAAGTTTGTTGATACTGTTTCGAGAATGATCGATTTAATGGGGAAGCATAAAGATACACTGATCACTACTGGAAAAGTAATGGCAACCATCTGGGCAGTTACAAAGGTTGTGGCTTTTGGCATAGCGGTGAAGGGCGTGATTGTTGCCCTTGCTCCGATAATTTCAGGTTTAGTGTTGAAAGCCCTTACGATGATTGGTGCCCAGTTTGTTGTTATGTCAATAGCTTCAGGCTCCCTTGCCCTGGGGCTTTTGGCTGTGGCGGGGCCTTTGGCTGTGATTGCCGCGGGGGCTTATGCTGTGGTTCGAGCTTTCAAGGAAATGTTTTTTGCAATGAAAGCTGTGAAGAATTTGGAAAAATCCGGGAAAGCCGCCGATCGTGGTGTGAATAAAATGCTGGCAACACAAAGAACCCGTAGGATTAAAAGGGAAGTAGGCAAAGGGAACACGGCTTTCACAGATGCAATGGGGCCTGGATGGAAGCGTGATTTCAAAAATGAAACGGGGCTTTCAGTTGATGAATTCATGGAGAGTGAACGAACAAAGAAGGTTGCAAAAGAAGCGCTGGATAAACTTGGTGAAGGAAAAAATAAGCCAAAGATTGATTTGGGAAATGCTGAAGTAACTGGTGGAAATAAACTGAAAAACAAAATTGAAAGTGAACTTGAAAAGATTTTTGCACCAGGGTTCAGTAAATCTTTGAAGCTAAAGTTCCAGCACTTTCTATCAGGAAGATCGGCTGGTGGTGGAAATGCTGCCGGCATTTATGGAAATTTTTTGGGCCGGTCCATTTCAGCACAATCAACAATGAATCAGGGAAGAACAAACATCCCAGGTTCTGGTTCGGGTACGACAATCGGATCGATTCAAAAAACAAATCACTTCAACATTAAAGGCAATGATCCTCAGGCCATTGTGAATGAAATTGAATCCAGGGATCGATCAAGAGCAAATGATTTTGGGATTGGAGCCACCCCTGGTGGTATCACAATTCCTTTTGAATAGAAGGGGGCTGATGTGTCCATAGCACTGTTAATGAATGTTCCCGTCAATGTGAAATTTGTTGATTCAGGAACTGATCTTTCAGTTGATCCACTGGATGCTCTTCTGGGTGATTTTTATTCAGATTGGACTGGTGGCCCAGAAGGGCTTATTCTTCAACTTGATGCTTCACTGAAGGAAGATCACAACCTTTCATCTGATGTTTCACAGAATCCAATTGAAGATGGTTCACTGGTTTCTGACAATGTAACCATCAAACCACAACGCTTGACAATTGAAGGCACTGTAACCGATACACCAGTTCAATATCTTTCGGCTGTATCGTCAGGGCTGGGTGGAATCGGTTCAATTTCAAATGCCACTGGTGTGATGCCCACCCACATCAATGCCTGGTTTGCCCTGAAGGAAGCATGGAAGAACAAGGTTCCGTTCGATGTTGCCACAGGGCTTGACCTATACAGGAATATGGTGATTGCTGATTTATCGGTTCCCAGGGAAGCCACCATTGGAAGGCAATTGTTATTTACAGCACAGCTTGCCCAGGCAAAGGTTGTAACGAAGGAAGCAACAAAGCCTGGGAATGATCTGATCACCACAGAAGAAGATGTGGGATATCTCACTTCCCAGATTCCTGATGCTGTAACGATTGCCGCCGCCGCTGTATTCCTGGGGTTGATTGTTTATGCTTATGCCAAATAACAAAAGGATGGGCTGATGGCTGATGAAGAAGTGGTTGAAGTGCCTGTTGATTATAAACTCCCAGCACAAACAATGTGGCTGAACATCGATCTGAAAAAGTTTTTCCTTCGGTTGTATTGGAACACCAGAAACGAACGGTGGTATCTTTCAGTGCTGAAATCCTCTAGTGATCCGGTGAAGATGGGGGCACCCTTGCTTCCTGGATGGGTTCCATTCAGGCAGTTTGCCAGTGATCCTGATCTTCCTTCTGGTGACTTCGTGGTGGTAGATTCTTCAACACTAAACATCCCCCCAGGCAGATATGACCTGGGGCCTGGAAGAAGGGTTTCGTTGGTTTACCATGGGCCGATTATTTCTTAGAAAAGCACATATTGAAATAGGTCAAGAAGTGGGTACACAGGTGGGCACCAGTGAAACGGTGATTCAGCCTGATACATTAAGGGTAGCCTTCAGTGTTGATAAAACAGCCACCAGCACACCCAATTCAGTGAAGTGCCGAATCTTTAATCTAAGTAGAAAATCAAGGGCAAAGATTGAAGCACCAGGAAACATCATCACCATTCGGGCTGGGTATCATGATGATCTTTATGGAACAACAGAGTCTGATACCGTGGGTGATTCAACAAACCCACCGCAACCTGAACTTCTTCCCATTGTAACCAGGGCAGATATAAGAACAGTGAGTCATGGAAGATCAGGTGCTGATTTTGTAACTATGATTGAAGCCAGTGAAGGTGGCGTGGGATATCGCAATTCTTTTGTTTCTGAAAAGATGGAACCAGGTGTTACGATTATCCAGGTTTTCAAAAAGCTGGCTGAATCTTTTGAAAATTCACAAGTTAACATACCGTTAAAACCAACCAATCGAGGTTTCGGAATTCATCCATTGTTCGATCAGGTAGTGGCTGGATCAACGTCTGAAGCAAAGGCTGAACATCTTGCAAAGGCAACGGCTGTTTATTCTTCCTTTTTTGTCCAGGGATTAACACTTCATGGCTTCACCAGGGATATCCTTGATAAGCTGTGTGCAAGGCATGATCTGGGCTGGTGGCTGGATTCAAATATCCTTACCATTGTTTCATTGCTGGGAATATTGCCCGGTTCGCTAATCAAAGATTGGGGGCCACACAATGGGCTTCTGGGTGTGCCTGAAAGGCTGGAAAATGGTGCCGTTAAATTCATAACGAATATGGAACCAGGGCTGGAACTGTGGACGGCGCAATCACTGAAGATGAATATTGAAACGCAGTTCAATGGAAGCTATAAGCTGGGCAGAATAAACCACAGTGGCGATACTGATTCCCAGGGAGCATGGCAATCAACGGTGGAAGGAATTCAAATTGGGTGATGATGTTCGGCAGCATGGGGATGATATCTTCATCAAATACATCAGGGATGTAATGTTCGGCACCAGAACGTGCACCCCAGCCATTGTGAAAGCTGTGGAAACTGATGGTGAAGGGCTTCCCATTTATGTAACTGTTCAGCCGCTTCTTCAGGAAGCTTTGAATCTTAAAGGGGCAAAGCCCAAAGATTTGCCTGAAATTGATCGGGTTCCTGTTTGGATGCCCAGAACCAGGAAGGCTGTTCTGAACATCCCCATTGAAGTGGGTGATATCGTGGCCTTGCTTGTGGCTGATCATTCCCTGGACAATTGGCTTCAATCAAATGAAGGTGATGTGGTTGATCACCAGGATACCAGGGATCATGAATTGACAGATGCCATTGCCTTCCCTGGTTTCTATCCACACACCTTCCCTGATCCAGCCCAGCCTGTTCAAACTGATTTCGGATTGAATCGGCAAATAGGGGAAGCTCCCACTGATCTGGTTCGGATGGTGATTGAAGCTGATGGTAATGTAAAAATCAGCACCAGCCACACTGTGAACGTTTCAGGTGGTGTGGTGAATGTTGGTGCTGGTGAAGTCAATATAGGGGCTGGGAAGAACCCACTGGGCGGTGGTGGCGATATCAATGAAGTGGCTGAAGGTGACTTCACCCAAAGTGCTGAAGGCGACATGAGCATCACGGCTGAAGGCGATGTGCTGGTGAATGCTGATGGGCTGGTTAACCTGGGTGGTGATTCCGGAGAATCAGCCTTGAAAGGTGAAACAGTTTGTGGTTTTATGGATGAACACATTCATGTTTGTCCGATTCTGGGATTCAGTGGAATCCCTAAAGATTTGACGGTAACAGAACCAGGGCTGAAATCTGCAAAAGTTAAGGTGGATGGATAAATGGCTTTAGATAAGGCAACACTGGAAGCGGCAATCATCGATGCTTTAACACCTCCGGTGGGCGCTGCCCAAACAGTTGATCAGATTGCGGCAAAGCTTGCCACAGCAATTGATACCTATACCAAGGGGGCAACCCTAAATGGAACAGCTTCAGGTGTAACGGCGGGGGCTGCAACATCAGGGCCACTGGCAGGGGGGCTTTTATAATGGCTACCGATCTGATGCTTGATGAAGATGGTGATATTGCATTCGACGGGATGGAAGTTGAAGTGGGATCAGGAAAAGATGTTGTGGGGCAAAGGCTATACTTAAGGCTTTCAATCGTTCAGGGAGAATGGTTTGCTGATCTTCTTTTCGGTACACCTTATTATGAAAACATTCTGGGTGGAAAGTTCAACCCCACCATCCTGAATGCTGTGTTCCTGAATGTGATCCTTTCCACACCAGGGGTGAAGAAGCTTGCCGCTCCAATCCAATATGATCTAAATAGAAGAACCAGATACTTAAAAATGCAATTCACTGTGATCACAGTTTCAGGTGAATCTTTGCCCGTTACATATCCGCCGGCCGCTTAAGCTGGAAGAATAGAAGGGAAGAACAATGACTGTTTATGGAATCACAGCAGCTGGCTTTGTGATTAAAAGATTTGAAGTGATTCTTCAGGAACTGATCGATGCCTTGAAGGCAGCATCAGCCTGGGGGCCTGGGGTGAACGTGTTGCCCGATTCCCCACTGGGGCAATTGCTGAACATCTTTGGTGAAAGGGAAGCCCTTGTTTGGGAACTTGCCCAGGATGTGTATGATTCACAATATCCCGATTCAGCTTCTGGTGCTTCCCTGGATAATGTAAGTACGTTGATCGGTGTGGAAAGATTACCTTCCACCCAATCTATTGTAGTTTGCACTTTCACAGGCACTTCAGGGACTCTGATTCCAGCGGGTTCAATAGTATCAACAAACCCTGGTGGGAATCGTTTCTTCACATTGATTGATCTAACGATTCCCCCTGGGGGTTCAATAGATGGCACCCTTAATTCAGATGAATATGGCCCCATTGCAGCACCAGCCGGAACATTGAAAACTATCGTTACAAAAGTTTCAGGCTGGGTTTCAGTGATCAATGATGAAGATGCTGATCTGGGTGAAGCAATTGAATCTGATCCTGAACTAAGAATCAGAAGGTTGCAATCACTTCAGATCGGTGGGCGGTCCACTGTGGGTGGCATCTTTGCAAACCTTCTTCAAACCGTTGAAGATGTAACCGCTGTTCTGGTGGTTGAAAATGAAACTGATGCCATTGATGCTGATGGAAGGCCACCCCATTCAGTTGAATCCATTGTGAAGGGTGGAACTGATCAGGATATCTTGGATGCAATTTGGGATCTGAAACCAGCCGGGATTCAAACAGCGGCAACTTCCCCAGAATCGGTGGAAGGAACAGTGGTTGATTCTGAAGGATATGTTCACACCTTAAGATTTTCCAGGCCATCAGAAATTGATGTGTGGATGCATATTGAAATCGAAGTTGACACAAGCTTCTTCAATGTTGGTTCCAAACAGAAGAACACCATCACCGTTCTTTCGGCTGATGTTGGGAAAACATATACGGTGGGCATCAACGGAACTGATTTTTCATATGTTGCCATCGGTGGTGACGACGAAGCAAAGATTGCTGAAGAACTGGAAGATGTGATTGCAAATGGACTGTGGGTGCCTGTGGATTCAGATTACACAGCCCTTGATGAATTCTTCAGCCTGGAATCTAAATATGAAGGCAATGCTTTCACCCTGGAAGTATCAGATGAAGCTGATCTTGAGATTGCAGATGTAACACCGAACAGCGGTGATCAATCAGGGATTGAAGATGCTGTTCAGGCTTATGCTGAAGTCGAGCAAAACATTGGTGTAGATGTAATCAGATCGAAATACTTCACACCCATTAACAGTGCAAGCCAGCACATCCTTTCAATCAATGTCCGGATATCTGAAACAAGGTGGCCTGGTGGTGGCCCCACAGGTGGTGAAACAAACATTGAAATTCTGGCTTCTGAAATCGGTGATCTTGATACCACCAGAACCACAATCGAGGTGCTGCCATAATGATTTTCATCAAGGCACTTGACAAGGCGCTTGCATGGTGCTACGATTCAGCACAGAAGATGGAGCGCACATCATAACCGATGGAGGAATCATGGCTTTTCAAGTATACACTGGGCACTCAGAAGCATTACCGTCCGAAGTTCTTATAGGTACAACAGCACTTATTTATAAAAGTCAAATCAAGTGGAAAACCGCACGTTTTGGAAAAGCCTATATTGATGAGCACGGATACATGGTCTGTCCATTTTTCGTAGAGCTATCAGAAATCAAAAAGGAATACGCAAAAGAAGATGATATTGTGGTTTCTGATTTTAAGGAAATTTTATGAGTGACTTCCCAGCAAAGATTGACAATCATGTTGAACTGGCCCTTGCCCGAATGATTTCAGCCATGAAGGAAAAGCCCAGGTTTGAAGATTTGCTGGGAACCCTGGTGGTTCCTATCCAAGAACTGGAAGATGTGATGTTCCAGCTTCTTCAGGAAAGATCATTGACTGATGATTTCAATCCACCAGGGAGTGAAGCTGTCGGTGTTCAGCTGGACAACCTTGGCATTATCCTGGGCCTTAATCGGTATACTGATCAAACCGACGAATCATATCGACTGGATTTGAAATCATGGGTCAGATATCTTCTTTCCCAGGGTGAAGCTGAAGTGATGATCTTTGTTCTGAAATCCCTCACCGATTCAGATGATGTTCAGCTTCAGGAATACTTCCCTGGGCATGTGATTCTTTTGTTTAATGGAATTGTGTTGAATGGTGAAAACCTTTCATCTATTATGGATAAATGTGCTGGGGCTGGAATACGGGTTGATATCACCCATTATGGGGCAACTCCATTCAGATTTGATTCAGGCCCTGGGTATGATCAAGGTGAATATGGAATCACTCTTTCCCAGCAAGAATAAAGGAATAAGATATGGGCACCCCTTACAATCAAGATACGGGCATTCCAACCAAGTTTACCGAATGGGCTTCTGATGGATTGAACATCCTGGAACCAGCCGAATCAAAAAAAGATTTGGGCTGGGTTGTGGATGATGTTCCAGGATCGAATGTTGAAAACTATTTGAAGCGCAACATTTACCGCTGGGAAAAGTATTTCCACAGGCTGTTTGAAAACGTTATTCAGGCTGGAGTGTGGGTTCCCCCGGAAAATATTGGTGTAACTGGTGGAAGTGGTGGAACCATGCCTACCTTTGTAATCGATGCCTTCATGGTTACTTCAGCCACAGGCAAGCGTCTTCCTTTTGTTGGTGGCACATACACACCCACAGGGCTTTCAAATGAAACGGTTGCAGCCCATCGACTTGATGGTGTTTATTGGAAGCTTGATGAAACCCTGAATGAATGGGAATGGGTTTACATTGAAGATATAAATGGAGCTGGTGCTGGATCGATCACAACCGAACATCATCTGATTTGCATGGTGTATGTTCAGAATGATGCTGTGAATTATGAACTGGCAACCCCCACAGATCAGGCCATTGTTCGGCCACCAAAGATTTCCATGGAAAAGAATCATATCTTTATTTCGGGTGCTTATAACGATACGGTAGGGGAAAATGCGGTGGGGATTCTGGGCATCCAGGAAGCCATTGATGTTCTTGCTAGAAGGCAGGGTGGGGTGGTTGAAGTTGTCGGCAATTGGCTGGGCAAGTGGGATTGGGAACTGATTGAAAAGATTCAGGTGAAATCTGGTGTGATGCTGAAAACAGAATCAGGGGCACTGATCACATCATTTTATTCCACTGATACACAAACATTACATGATACGTTTTTTGAAATGTTGGGATATTCCGGAACGGCTTATTTCGTTGACTCAGTACACATTCAAGATAACGTAAATGCAAGCCTTGACTTCCTTGATTATGGAATCCTTTCTCTGATCGAAATTATTTCAGGGCCAAATGCTGGATATTATTTCATTAAAGATTTACTGAATGTTGCTGGTGATCCGGCTGCACAATTCAGGAAAGCAAAGCTTTTAGATTTGAACATGGAAGTTGTTGTATTCACACCTGCGATTTCAGCCCCTTACAAGATTTGGATTTTTGAAGGTGGGATTGAAGGCTTCAACATCCAGGCTTCCAAATCATTACCACCAATACCCCTTGATGAATATCTGATCAGTGCTGGCTTCACCTGGAATTGCAGCATTGCAAGAAACAAACTTGAAGCTGATCGGGCAACTGATCTTGATGGTGGAATCGATTGCACCCCTGGTGATCATCATGGCCTGAAGCTTGAAGGTAACAGCGTGAACGGAACCTTTGCAGATGGCATCATTGCTGATGTTGCAAATTCCAATGAGAAATGCAAAATCCTGAATAATCAGGTGGATGTTTCTGGTGCTGCTGGCGTTATTTCAAATGGCATTGATTTTCAATCGAGCGGTGCTGGTGATAATCTAGTGGGTGGGAATCAGGTTGTGGTGAAAGGGGCTGGTGTAACTGAAGCTTATTCCGGAACTGCTGGGTGGAAAGGATATCCAGCTACAGAAGAACACAATGAAAATGGTACTCACAAGGATGAAGTCATTGGCAATGATCAACTGAAAGCTGAAGTGGCTGGTGATGGATTATCTGGTGGCGCTGGTTCGCCGCTTGCTGTGGTTCCAGATGGAGTGACACTTGAAATTGCAACAGCAAAAGTTCAAGTAAAAAATGGTGGGATCACAAAGCCAAAGATGGCAGTTGATTCAGTGGATGAACATAAAATAGATTCTACTGCGTTGGGCTTTGGCTTAACTGGCGGATCAGGAACAAAGCTATCAGTAGTGGTCGGCTATGGCATTTCTTTACTTGCCTGCATTTCATCTAAAGACGATGCTTCAGCAGCATCTACTATATCAATTCGGTATCAAAAAGGTACTGTCGTTTACGATGGGACAGGTGCTTTCACCTGGGATCATTTTTCTAGCTGGCATATCAGGAGAGACGCAGCGGGAAGATATCAAATCGGGATACCAGGAACAGTTGATGGTTCTGATGTAATGACGCCAAATTTATTAAGCGGGGAATTTCTTATTCAAGCATTTCCATTAACGCTAGCTGGAGTAACTAGAATTGAATATGTTGAAAATGCAGGTGCTCCGTTTACTTGGACATATTTTAAGCTTTACATGGATGACATGGCGGGAGCAGCTTTGAATAATGCGTTTGAACTTGTAATAGAAACGGTGGCTACACCATGAAAACTTATCTTACAATACTGGTGATGCTTTGCTTGCTGGTTCTTTCTTCATGTGATTTCAGTGATGAAGAATTTAAATCCAGTGAAGTTGTTTTTCAGGAACAACAAACAGAAAAAATAGCTTACTTGGATGAAGCTGTTTTGATTTATCAGGATGAATGTGTCCCTTGTGAATTCTGGTATGATTGTGAATTCAATCCAATTTATGGTGAAGAAAACATTTGCATCGATGGATGCTGTGAATGGTTAAATTGGGAAGCTGAACTTCTTTTCAAATAAGGAAAATCATGGAAGCACTTATCACCGAATACGGCTGGGCAATCCTGAAGGGGTCAGGCATGATTGTGGGGTTGATCCTTGCATTGCTGAGAGTAAAAAAGTGGATCAATGATGCTGATGAAAAGCAAACAGTTCGAGTGGTAAAGGATACCATGGAAGAACGGTGCCCCATTGCCCAGAAATCCATTCTTGAAAAGTTCAATGCCCTAGAAAAAACCGTGAAAGATAATGCCCCAAATGGGGAACTGGAAGAAATCAAAGGGATGCTTGCCGATCTAACAAAGGCCATCACATAAAGGAATCATTATGAAAAATGTTGGGTGCAAAAAATGCAAACATTTTGCAGGTTATACTAATAGTCTTGCAAGGAATCGGCAGCCACTGTGTGGTTACATTCTTAGAAGGGAAGAAGAAGAATCAGCAACTGAGGGAATCTCCTTTATATATCCCGATGTTGATTTGTTTAATTCAACCTTAGAGTGTGAAGTGTTTGAGCTTAATTGGTTTGGGAAAATCAAAAGATGGCTTTTTAAATGATCAACAAAGTAGGGATCATCGGTGGAAGTTATTCAGGAAGCACTTTGCTGGGTGCCATGCTTTCAGGCCATTCAAAGATTTTTTATCCTGGTGAATTATATTATCACTTTGCTTGTAAGCCACTGCTAAACAGCCATTGCCGAAAGTGCTGTTTCCTGAAACAGAAGTGCCCACTGGTGGATGATCCCCTGTTCAATGCCACGGTGGTCGATCAGAACATTCATGAAGCCTTGCTTCAATACAGCAAAGCGCAGGTGATTGTGGATGGATCAAAAAGACCTATATGGTTTCAGCGATTCATTAAAGATCACAAAAGATGGCTAATCATTCACCTGATCAAATCACCAGAAGCCTTTGTTGCTTCTTCAATATCAAGAGGGCCATCCGAAAGAAGAACACTGGATCAGGCCATCAAGATTTGGATTAGAGATTTAAAAAGATCAGTGAAGCTGATGAAGCATTATGAACATTCCTTTTGCTTGCAATATGAACATTTCGTCCAGCATCCCAAAGCGGTGGTGAATTTCATCACCAGGAAAGCTGGGCTTGAAGTTGAATCAGGGCTGAATGAATATTGGAATTTTGATCCCCATTTCCTGGGTGGCAATAATTCAGTTACCACAAACTTTGCTGGGTGTGCAGATATCATTCCACACACGGAACCAGTGAACCAGAAAATGTATAAATCAAAACATAGAAAGATTTTCCTGGATGAAAAATGGAAGCGTGTTTTAACAAAGGAACAGGTTGAAATCATCACAAAGAAAACAGCACCATTCATGAAGTTAATTCATCCCAACATGATAAAGGCAGTCTAGTGATTCTATCAGCCACCAATTGTGTTGCTGTTCCATTGAAAAAACTTCGGGCAATGGGGCATGAAGTAAGATTCATCAGCCGGGTTCGGTGTGATGTTCTGGCTG
>Ga0307928_10000261_pt1 | contig 38286 bp, 59 predicted proteins | sample AceLakmetagen232_FD_201815 | JGI IMG/M metagenome (GOLD analysis project Ga0307928, IMG submission 201815) | Saline water microbial communities from Ace Lake, Antarctica - #232 | ecosystem: Environmental > Aquatic > Non-marine Saline and Alkaline > Saline | place: Antarctica: Ace Lake... | reverse complement strand
GAAAGGCGGTATATCGCGCAACACCGTGGAACCGGCTCCGATAAGAGAATAAGAACCGACCCTTACATGGGGTATTATTGAAACTCCTAATGCTATGTAACCATACATCCCAATAAATACATGACCGGCTATGTTGGTTCCGGCAATCACCTTTGTGCCCTCACCTATTTCCGTATCGTGACCGATCAAGACGTTATTATCTATCTTAACGTCGTCGCCTATTATTGTATCTGATCCCTCATCTATGCCACGTTCAATACACACATTAGAGCCTATTGAAACGTTATCTCCTATCTCCACACCACCTAGTGTTTCAAAATTAAGGGGCCTGTAGTCCTCATCACGGGGATATAAGAACGCAATGCCACCTATTACGGTATTGGGCCCGATACGAAGATTACGGCCATATTTAACCGTACTGTGCATCAACGTGGAGGTATGAGGCGGATAAATACCATAATCACCAACCCCACGGTAACTATCATAATCTTTCTGTATGTTTTTCATCATAATCTTTCCTTAACATATATCTCACATTCTTGTATGTCAAATTGCCTACAGCCTTCATATCTATCGTTTTGGAGTGGCCACACTCTATTGTAGTATCTATGGCAATCTTATAACCGGCATCGCGGAGCAACCTATAGAAATAGAAATCCTCCGCCCTTCTTATTTTTCCTTTCTCATCTATCCAATTCGTTCTGAACCACTCACCTTGTTCATCTCTCGTTGCTTCAAAAACATCACGATGAATGGCTAAGACACCGCCCCCCATAGCATCGATATCAGATATTATTATCCTCTTCTTCTCATTTTTATTGATAATCTTATCTCGTTCAACCTCAAGATGATAGTTGACCATAGTATCGTTCCCGATCTCCTCGCTTTCCCTATACACCCCGTATTCTACCATACCCACGCCAGGCCCAGGTAATTCCCTATATTGCCAACATAAAGGAGCTTTGACCAAATCATCCAAATCGAAAAGACTCATTATATTCGGGGGTAGAATAGCATCGTCATCGACCCAGAGAAGATAATCGCAATCGGTCTCTTTCAGGAAAAAATCAACTAGATGGTTCCTCGATGCGTCTAAGAATGTAGAATTATCCGCCTTGCATGTTTCAAATTCTTTGAATGGGATACTATTAAAGCACCTTATACTCGGTCCACTCTTGCTCGACATCGCTAGCATTACTTTCGGTTTAGCCATAGTTTATCCCTCTTCTATTGATACCCTGCTGTATTTTCTCCGCCTTTACCACTCAGACACTTCCTGCAAATAAATCTGGCCGTTTTCCCGTTCGGCGACTCGCCGGGATTAAATGGTTCACCCGTCGCCCCATCGACCATCAACACCTGATTTCGTGTGTACGCCTTCCCGCATTTGTAACATCGATAATTGATCGGGGGCATCATCGCCTCTATCTCATCGATGCCGTCATATTCAAGGATCTGGGTGGGCAATTCTTCGTTCGCTATAACCACCATCTTGTGATCGCAGAAATAGGGATTGATGGGGCAGTTAAAACAATCGAGTTTTTCTAGGAAATCCTCATCTGCACCATGCCTGTCTATGGGACAGCCGGGAGGTCGCATCATTCATCACCAAAATCGCGCCATATAGTTTGAAAGCATTTTCCCATACTCTTCTTATCATATCCCCATTCCACTAGGTCTTCGGCGAACTGTCTCATGACTAGGCCCTTATCTTTATTTATATTGAACATTTCATTTTTGTTATTCAGTTCCATATACCTGTCGGATATCCTCTTTTCCAAACCATGCTCAAATATCATCCCACCGATTAACCGGCGGATATGTCTCTCCTTCTTATAGATAGCCCCTTCCTCATATTCCTCTTTAAGAAGATTAAATACCAATTCGAAATTGACTTGTTCCGTTTCCTCAAAAGCATTCTGGATCGTGGCGTATATGGCGTGTTTGGGTATTCCCTCTGCTACTTTGAACGCAAAGTTCTGGACCGCCTCGGGCTTGCATTTGAACATTGATGCTCCATAATCGTGTCGCATATACCACACAACCCCCTCTATCCCCTCTATCTCAAATTCATTTATATCCTCATTCAATACGACTAGATTGTCTTGTAGGGATTGCCTTAGTTTTTGATATTCTAAAGCCAGATCAGAATCAGAATTGATTGTGGTCATGAGGGCGGGGTAGGGCACGGAACCACAATTCAAATTCTCAGGGGCCAAGACCGTTCCATCTTTTTCTATACCAAACAGAATAGCGGTATCTAGCCTTACGTCGTACCTCACACTGTGCTTATTCTTCGCCCCGTATAACTCGAAAGATAGATTAGGATTATTATCTGGGAGGTCCCGTATCTCAGGATATATATCTAATATCTCTTTCCACATTTCTAAGAACTCATCAGATAGATTCGGCATCCTACGGGTCTTATATGAGACATACACATTTTCCTCTGCGTCATGGTATTGGAATTGAAAGACGTTGGTACCGTCGATCTTGTCATAAACGAGAATATCATTTATGTCTCGTCCGAAATCATACCCGTCCTTATCGTAAGGATATGGTATTTTCGGGGCACAATATATCAGCTCTCCCGTTTCTTTCTCATTTACCCTAGTGATATAAAGAGAACCGTAACTCATGCCACCCGTCATCTTGAGATATCCTTCCAGTGTATTATCGTTCCAGGCATCTTCTATCGAGAATTTCTTCATATTCTTGAGATTTGTTGGTAGTGGTTGATTTATCAATCTTTCTCCCCCTACAATGGCATATTGTATTTCAAGTATAATAGTGTTTCGGGATCGAGAAGAAGCGGATAATCTGAAAATACAGTGTTGTCTGACCCACCTCTATACTGATGATGTACTGCGTGTGTACCCTCTGCGCTCTCGATATATATATCAAACGTTAGAGTTATTTTTCTCGAATCTGTTCCGGTCGCCTTGCTCATTCCTCGGCCTCCACTTCAGCCATTCCAATATCCCTCTTCGTATCCTGCGGCGGCGATAAAACATAAGAGGTCTAGGTCATGTTCTTTCGAATCTTCTCCCATGTTTTTCAACATCTCAGGGATTTTATCTAGCCACCACTTTCGGACATTCTCTAAAGATAAATCATCCCATCTACGCCCATATATCTCCGAGAATCTCTTAATCTTTTCTTCATTCATCTACATTATTCCTCCAGTTCCTCTATTGTTACTCTGACGGGCCTCCCAAAAAGCATGATGATAAACACCGTCTTCTTCGAGGTCTTGTGTTCTATGCTTGGGGGTTCATGAGGGAGATTGTATGGATATTTATCACCGGCTGTTGTTGGGGGGCGTTTGTAGTCCCATGGGCCCCCTCCCGCTGTTCCTTCATCCTTCATTATCACACCTCTTCTATTGTTATACGAACATTTTTCTTACCTTCTCTTCCTGGGCCAATCACCGTCATGTGCTGAAGTGTTTGGATATCTGTTGCTGTGATATCCGTTACAAAAAGGTTGGTTTTTACGGCGATATACCCGGAGAAGAAATCAATCTCAACGTCGTCCATTTCACCTATGAATTCTGCTTTCTTCATTCTTCCACCTCTTCTATTGTGATTCTGACCTTCTTTTTATCAAACTCTTTCACTAATACCCAAAGCAGGTCATACCTACTTCTTATCCCCCATGATCCATATATCTGAATTTGCTCATCTACCGAATCAATGCTCAAGTACCCAATGATTTCCTTCACCCTTCACACCACCATGTTAATACTTTATGGCCACCTTCATTGAACTGGATCACGACGGGTATTTCGTTCGCCGAGCCTTCCGTGAATTGTCCGGCAAATACCTCTGCCGTTTTCGTTGTTCCGTCTAATATGAATGTTAGCTCGTTCCAATTTCCATCCCACATCCAAACTCTCGATTCACTTGGGGTCGCCGTTATACTCAGATATAGAGTGGCATTGATTGTTGCTACTGTGGAGATGATTAGTTTCTCATCTACCAGTTCACCTGTTATTATGTAACTCAGGAAATTTCTGAAGTCCTCAACTATCGTCCCGCCTAGTGGGTGAGGGTATCCTGTTAAATCAACTTCGCCGAATGATATGCTTATGGGGGTGTCGCCTACGTCTGTTTCCTGAGTTAAACTATTGGAAAATATGATCCCTGCTACGACGACAGATGCAATGAGTATGATTATGATTAATCCTGCTAGTATTGGGGGGGTTTTGTTCATGGTTCCTCCAATTTCTTTATGGCCTGATGAAGTGCCTCTTCTTCCCTGTCGAGCCTATTGTTCATCTCCCTGACTAACGCATACCCTTCATCCGAGTCGCCCCACGCATTGGAAAACCACCTTCCCGCCTCAGTGTTATGTAAATATGCTTTCAGAATGTCTAGGGGATATTGTTCAGGAGTGCCACTTGGAAAGACGTGTAAAAACTCCTTTTTCCTTTCTATTGGTAATTCATTTATCCTCCGCCTCCCTGAATGTTCAGGAATGCCCTGTGGGAAGATGTTTAAAATCTCTTTTTTGATTTCTATCAGTAGTTCATCCATTTAATCCGCACTCCTCTCTGTTATGTCTCTTATTCCAACTCTAATCTTCCGTTCAGTACCACACCAAGGACATTTGAGGGTTATTTGTCCCCATCTACAATTCTCATTCTTGAGGGGTGATGGGGCATCTCGTCTGGTGTTATTGTAACTCATTCAGTTTCTTCTCCTTCACTTTTGAGTCTCGCCTCTCTAAGACACCATGGGTGATATTCGGCTATTACTGGATCGCCCGGACCATGTATTACTTTCCGACAAATGTCTTTGCGCTTTTCAATCTCCAAACCACAATAATCACAATAGTGTCGGAACCTATATCTCATTCTTTTTCACCTCTTGGTCTTGATATGAAACCTCTTTGTAGTGTTCTCTACAATAATCCAGAAACGCCTTGCCCCACGCCCCTATAATTCCTTCCGCAGTTAAATCAAATTCATCATCCATACGAGTCTCATATTTCTCGTAACCTGGATGATTATAAATGATTGCATCAACAAACCATGCAAATTCTCTGACAGTCCTATGGGGTAGTGCCCCCACCCCTCTGAGCCTTGCACACTTAGCCAAGTTTTCAGTTAAACTCATCCAACCACACATCCTTGCATTTCGATACCACTAAAGTTAAATTCATTGCCAACCGTGAAAGGCGTTTGGATAGGTAGGTTATCAGCCTCACCACTTCGTAGGCCGTTCTTGTGGATTACGCATGATGACAGCATACCGATTATCTCAGTCTCCCCTATGCTCAACGTCACGTGATCGCCCGTCCTTATGCAGAGGTAATTAGGGAGCTGATGATCGGTATCTATTGCATACCATTTGATATCTCCATTGATTTCGAATCGTTCTCTTGAGGGTGTTACTGAAAAGCGTATCTCTAGGTAGGTTTGAGTATCGTAATTAGTCTGCGGAATCAGGTAATGATAGACCTTTAGGATTATCTCATTAAATGCGTCGTATGTCAGCCAATAGAATCCCGCGTCCCCCCAGCTCGAACCCCATGAGTTAACAACCCTAAAAGCACCAATGTCCCCGTCATCTGTTATGGTGTCGTCGTATCCCACTATCGTCTGCGCGTGGTTGACGGTGTTGGTGTCGTATTCTTCTGAGGATATAATGTAGTTTCCATCACTAAAGCCCTCTGTGTACGCAGAGGCATCAAAGGATATGCAAACGAGCGTCTCATCAGATAAGAGGTACTTTATATCATCTATGACCTGTTGTCCGCTGAAGGCCACGGAAATGGGTTTTATAGGGATTTGGTTAATTGTGTCCCTGAAGGCTAGTTCGTCGCCCCAATGAACATAATCGGCAGGATCGAAAGGCATCAGGGAATATGAACAGGAACCCCAATCTTCTAAAACTTTCAGTGTCGTCGAGAAACTAGAGCCCGTATCAGATCCGCCATTCGCCATGTTGTAAGTGAAGCTTGGACTCATCTCTTCTTTCTGAAGATACCCGTAAGCATAGTAAGTCGTGGCCCATGATACACAGGAAGAAGAATAGCTCTGGCTTCTCACCTGTGGGAAATAGGGAGTCTGAGATAGGTCTATTGAATTTTGAAATGATAGATTGCGGATATTTTGTATTGGTGCAATACTGTTTTCGGGGTATGTCTCATCATAAATTATCAGGCCAGTTCCATAAGTCTCTTGATCGTCTTCGCTCGCAGTGAGCGTGAACGCTGAAAATAGAAGAATAAAAATTATTAAGAGGATTATTGGTTTAATCATAATCCTCGATCCCCCTTTGTCATTGGTTTATACATAGTTGTATTAGTATTTATATTTTTATACGTGGGTCGTCCCACGTGTCCCACTCCTTTTCCTTCCGGTCATTCTCCTTTCTAGCGTCCGCCTTCCGTACTTCAAACCCATTAAATTTAAGGCCGTTCATCTTATCTATCGATGCCCAGAATCGCTTTGTGTGGACCGTGTTGATCTTCAAGACCTCGGTTTCGTACTTGTGGAGCATCTCATGGAGCAAGGTGGCGGCCATCGCATCCATCACCCTGGCCCTGCGCTTGATGAAGGGGGTATCCATCCATTCAATATAGCGGGCATCCATTGTTATACCCCCACCGGTAGGATGATATTGACCAAGTAACCTCCTGAATTTGCGGAAGTTGATTTTAACACCATCCTCTAATTCATTATCGAAATAGATGCGGTTATATTGGGAATAGAGCAATACGATTGCCCCAATCCAAAAGTCCTTTTGTTTTTTAGTTACCGTTTTCATTCCTCCTTTGTGATCCTGTATCTCTTCGGGACACTGTAGCATATCCTCCAGACACCGTATATTTTATCTTTCCTTGTCGATGTTACCTGAACGAAACTTCGGGGCGAACTCCTTCGGTTGCCATTATGCTCCTCCATGTAGGAGAAGAACCGCTCCAATGCTTCGTCTTTTGTTTCGATGCCCTTCTCTCCTATTATATGAACGATTGGACTCGTTGTATTCCTCCTTGTTTTTTAGATTCGGGGTTTTACTTATCCCACATCTATATAGGTTTAAGAGTATATAATGGTTTTTACTAAGAAATGGGGGGTTAAAGCGGTTTTAAATCTTTCATCTCTTCTTTATTGAATAGGTGACGAATGCAGATTTCGGTGTCCAATCTTCACATCCTCGATTCTTAATCCATTCTGGTCTTTCGCAATCACATTCTAGGGCACAGTTGTCGCAGTTCTTGGGTATTCTAATATCCCCTTTCGTTAACATTCGAATCATATCCTTTTAAAGAGAACCTTTATTTCTTATGGAACTTGTAAGTAAGTAAGTATATAGAGTTTGATTAAAACCAATTAATTAATTATTAATCAATTTAATTAATTGGATTAATTCATATTTCCCTCTCTTACTTTATTTGGTTTTCCTTCTGTTCTTTCAACCATACCAGTGCCTCATCCCATGATTCAAATCCCATATCTATGGGTATTTCAAGCGTTCTTTTGATGAAGTTTTGCTTGAAATTCTCATGTTCTTCATTGGTGAATATATCAAGTAGGGTCTCCTTTTCGAATTTCTTATAATCTTCCAACAGACTCAACCTCCGATCCCTCATCAATCCTTCTCCTAGTCGTACCTCCTCTAACTGTTTTTCCACCCCAATTCTCTCTTTCTCAGTTTCTAATACCACTGTTTTATGATATTCCTCTCGTTCTTGAAGTGCATCTCTTTCCTTCATGAGTTCCATTTGACTAGATTGATGACCCCACCGCATTAACCAAACAATCAGATCGGTTACGCTCCTATCGCTCTTTAATTGTATAAATATTCGTTCTTCCATATCATTAAGAGCGAAGGAATGAGAGTGTCTCCGCGAATCTGTTTTCTTTGGTCTTCCCCTCATCTATACCACGGTATCCCGTCCTTCTCTTTCTTTATCTCATCCTCAAGCCAGTTATAAACTTGGTTGATCGAATTTAAATCAAAGGCCTGTTTGATTATTTTCCATTGACTGCCAATATATGTGCATTGGTGTTGTTTGTATGAGCCTGTGTCGGGGTATTCGTCGATGCCCAAATCACCCAACAACTTCCATCTATCCATTCTCAATTTATATCGTTCAAATAAGACCCTCTTGTAATCCCCATCATAGTCTGTATAATCTATTTTCCTATCAAATAAAGGATGACTTGCCAATTTTACTAAATCATAACTCATTTTCGATTCACCTCGTATTTTATTATTCTTTTTCCAATGAATTCGGCAACTTGGGGGACGACTGCATTTCCAAGGCATCTGTTACGGTCCAAGAAATCGGGAATCCCATCATCCACTCCAAGAAGCGTGGATTCACCCAGAAACGATTCTTTCCAACTTTCAAATGGCGATTTTCTCGACCAATCAAACCAAATTCTAGACTTATCAAACGGGGTACAAGATTCGTCGTCGTTTCCCAAATTTCCGTTGATCGTATCTGTTGAAAACAACTCGGTCTTCCCAACATAGCCGCGGGGGTAGGCAATAATGAATACTCTTTCTCGTTTGTGTGGTGCACAAATTGAAGAAGCGGATAAATGAAACCATTCCGCATCATACCCCACTTCCCAAATTGAATAGAGTATTCGGCCAAAAGCCCTCCCAGAGTCGATTGATAAGAGTCCGGGGACATTCTCTACAATGAGCCATCTTGGTTTAACCGCCCTAATGATTCTAAGCATTTCCCACCATAGGCCGGTTCGTGTTCCTTCATCAATACCCTTTCGTGTTCCCGCGGTACTAACATCTTGGCATGGGAATCCTCCACAAATAAGATCGACTGGTTCAAGCTCTTCTCCGGTGAGTTTACAGATATCTTTATATTTTTTGACTTTTGGCCATTGTTTTTCAAGGACTTTTGTTGCATACCCATCTATTTCCACCTGCCATTTGATTTCCATTCCGGCCCGTTCTAATCCAAGTTCTAAACCACCTATGCCAGAAAATAACGAGCCAACTGTCAGAGTCATTCATTTTTCACCTTGGTTTTCAGTTCCTCTGATCTTTCCACCATTTTATTCTTGAAATCTTCTCCAAGAAGGTCGGTGAATTCTTCCACTGTTATTATTCCTTCAGAGGCACAATTTCTTACGTCCCACCACTCTGCGCTTTCATTAGCTTGAATTTCTTTCCATGCTAACTGACCAATGTATATTATACGGTCCATGAGAAATTCAAAATCATCAGTCGGTATGCATATTCTTCCAGGTTTCATCCTAGTCCTCCGTGTATTCTTCTAAAGGAACTTGATCGCCACGTTCTATTATTTTCTCTAGCCTACGATGAATGATGGCCTTTTGTTCTCGATCCCATGCATGAATCCATTCAAAAATAGATGTGTTCTTCTTCCATTTTTTCGTCTTTGCCGTCACCATATATTCCCGCATCAAGTCAACGATATATTTAGCAGTATCATATACCACTACTTTCTCCTCATCGGTTAGCCTTTCCTCTGGGTCCTCACGGTATTTCATTCATTCCCCCTATATTCTCTCAATGTGGCCAAAATATCCCTATCCACAATATGGAATATACAGCCACTCTTATGATTATTGTGATGACCGAAAACATAGTTCTCTAAGAGTTGTCCGAAACGTTGATGGGGGTGTTTAGCCCATAGGTCTGCAACAAGTTCTATTATCTCATTCTGTTCGTCTTTCATTCACTCATCCTCCCTTTCCCCATAACCGATTTACATCTGGGGCATATATAAGGTGGTTCAGTCTCATCTCGGACCCTATGAAATTCCCCGCAGATACTACATCTGACCGTGCGCGGATTGGGGGGCATGAAATCTGAGCATCCTTCAGGGGTATAATAGAGAGGAGAAAGGCATATATATCTATATTCGCAATCTACACAAGGAGTATCTTCCATGAATATTACCCGTAGCTCTTATCTATATCGTCTTGCTTTCTTTTTTCTATTTTACTTCGTAAATTGTAACTGTAATCTATAATGTCCTTCCAACCCTCTTGATACGATAACATGGTCTGATAAGCGCATACAAGATGACACATAACCGCGTAAGGAGTCAATAAATATTTAGTATCTATAAGGTCTTCCTCTATATGTGCTATCAATTTCTTTTCTATAACCACCATCTCATCCAGCATTTTATCCTTATCGTCCTCTGAAATACCGGCAAAATAAGTTGATAACAAGATGCCGGATAACTGAAAGATATCAGGCAATCCATCAATTACCGTGACCTCTATATCGATTCTGAGTTCTTCATCGGTCAATTCTGTGAGTGGTTTAGCATCCGTTTCTGGTAGTTTTTCGTCCATGTTTACCCCTAGTCCCTCGATTTGTAACGTTGGTGTTTGTTTTTATATTCACCGCACTCAGGACAGAACCATCTTTTCTGTATGGCTCCGGGCCATTCTTTGTTGGCATGATTCGGATCGGTTTCTTTCATTAATACCGTTCCGCATTCCTTACATCTCATCTTCAACTCGATGTACCCCCATAAATTCTCCGTCTAGGGGGTAGAGAAAGGACACAGTTAACTTCCTTATCTAGATGATGAATAAGTAAGCTATTATAACTTCGTGTGTTCACGGCCACAGAAACGGCCTTCATCGGGATATTATCTTTTATCAGCTCTATGCCCCCTCTTATCTTCTCGTACTTTGGCGATGTGGGCAAAGCAATACATTGAGGATGGATGGTTAGGATGTTTATATCTTGCTTCGCATAGGCAACCGACCACGGAACATTCACGGTAACTCATCTTATCTCTCCTGTTGAATCTATATAGTTTCACACCTATTTAATAGTTTATATCTACACCGACGCATGAACGTCTTTCACCCGCCCATCTAACCTTATCCTCGGAGTCCCTGTACCAGTGGGCCTTAATCCCTTGGTCTGAGCATATCCTCCCCATTTGAGGAACGATCCAGAAGTAATAAACATTCGCTTGTGGGAATTTACTACAGGCCTCCGATGATCGAACGTATAATATTCATCCTTAGTGACTGAATCTAAATGTCTATGTGATACGATATATATATCTGCCAGAATAAAGGCTCCTAGCTCTCTGGCGGCGTTTATAGATGAACCAGCATGACGGCCTCCGGCCCAACCATGTGTCGTATATATAATATATTTGACCTTCCCCCCGTTGTTCAATTTTCGTCCTTTGCTCCACTCAAGGCTCCCCAACCGAACCATTACCCCCAAACCATTCATGGCATAAAGGTGTTTTAGCCCCATCGCCTCAGCGAATTGGAGATCGTAATCATGGCCGGTGAGTTTCCTAGCTCTAGATGGATGATTCGAACCCCCTACGATACCGATGATTTTATCTTTGATGTTGTACTCCTTAACTATACTTACGACCTCCTCAGTTTGCTCATGGGGTGTCAGGGGTCTCTGGCCCCACCAATCTGAGCCTACTGAATTAGGCAATCCACAATTGCATAGATCGCCATTGAAAATACAATATGCCTCCGGAGTATCGGCGATCCATTTGAGATATCCTCGAAACTTCCTTTCATCAAAAAGAGGTTCTCCAACGTGCGTGTCGGCCAATGGTATGATATAACACTTATCTAAATCACTTGGTAAGTCCTTCCAGATATAGGTTATCATGTTCCTATTCAGTGGGTTCAGTTCCCGGTTAGTCATTCTTGTATCTCCCTCTCCAGTATGTAATCATTCTGTCATCATATTTATTATATTTGGTGCTATCTTTGATATATTCCGACATTCTTGATAAACGTGCACCCACTATTTGGGGAGTGGTCTTATATTTATTTAATAAATTATATTCCTCTGTTAACTCTTTAGCCGTAAAGGGGCGTTTGAATCGTTTTGCCAAATCACGCAACTCTGTCGTCTGATCCATTATTCCAACCAATCCTTGAACATATATGCTCTTGGCTCATCTTCCTCTGAAACATTTACCAAATAATCCTTATATCTTAGCAATCTGGGTATCTCACTCCGGGTCGGAAGGTTTTTCCATAGAGTGGTGTGGACTCTGGAGACCCCCGAACCATATTTGGGTACTATATCAAACATCTTATTGTGAATATCCCTGGCTGTGAATGGTCTCGGTAAAATATCCTTTAACCTAAAAATCAATTTATCATGTCGTTTCCGGGGATTAGATCGCCCTCTTGCCATTAATCATCCCTCCCTGAGTCGCCTTCCATCTGCTCAGAATGTGACTTTGATTTTCCTGGGTCATCAGCATTTATAATAACGGTATTGTTCTCGACATCAACGACCACACTTCTCAGTATGTGTCTACTATGAAACTCTTGGTAGATGGGGGGGTCATGTTTTCTTCTAATATATTCTTCAATTATCATTCCTCGTCACCCTCCATCACATAAATCAATTCTTCATCACATTTGGGGCAGAGTGTCGGTTTCCCCTCCCATTCATATCCACATCGTGAACACTTCATTTTCATCAATCATCCCTCTCTATTTCTCGCCACTTTGCCGGTTTACCATTCACCATGCAGAACATTGGCTCCCAATAAGAACGACAGTCACAATAGGGGCCACAGTTCTCTTGAACGCAAAGCCATCTCCTTTGCGAGACTTCCTCACTTGCCATTAATCAATCCTCCTGCTCAGATTGTGTCAGGGAGAAAACAGAGCCAACCGATCCGTGTCTCTTGCTTCTCGATGTGCAGAATTTTCTTCCATTGAGGACTTGGGTCCTCATATCATCTCTGAATGGCAAATTCACATAGATTTTGTATGGTGTATAAAATGAAAAGGTCGGCCTGAACCAGTGGACATACTTTCTATCTGCGGGGTTGCAACCCCCCTGTGAGTGTATTTCCTTCCAGAGTTCTTCAAATTCCTCTGGGGAATTCGTGCCTTCGGCATACCACAGGTAATCTCTGATGTATTCTAGGGTGCGTAGTTCTATGCTAAAAATCTCAAAATATCTTTCAGTCATTAGAGTCGCCTTCCATCGGAGAATGTGACAACATATCGTAATCTTTCAAAGGACACCATGAGGGGAACCCCCATCCCTCTGGGTTATCAAGATATCGGCCCCCTAACCGGTCCTTCATTTCAGAATGGTTGTCTAGGTCAGATACTATCATACAAGCGAGCCTCCCCAATCGATTATAACAGAACTTGCATTCTCGACAGCTTCCTATGACAATCGCCTTCCATCTATCTGTTAACATATCCATCACTCCATGTCGTCAATGTTCTAGTTCATTCTCCAAATCTCCATTCCTCCTCCAAGTTGGTCGTCCAAATAAGATTTTCTTTTAAAGCCCCACTTGGACAGAATCATTGTCATTTTTCCCATTGGGGTTGGTATTGCAATATCATAACCTTTATTCTTTAACCCCGTGATCAAATTGGAAAAATTGCCCTCCCCCTCATGTTTGCTTATTATGAATGAGATTGTGATATTGTTTCCTTCTTTCCATAGATAACCGTTAAAATTATCAGAAGTGAATCCAATTTCCTTCCCAAACTCGGAATCCAATTCAATTATTCCATCATCCATCGTTCACACCTTCTAGTTCTGTTTCAGTCTCCAAATCTTCCTCAGTAACACCAGGAACGACTAGCCAGTAGCACTCATTACAGAAATCTTGGTCAATGACCTCTAAGTTATCATCGATGTTCTGGCAACATATTCCTGTTCTGGGGCAAATTTCAGTCATCTGTCATCATTCTCCTTAGATTGTGTCACCTTATCCCGTCTTTCGTGTCATACCATGCCCTTACTTCCCCATGTCGTGACCTAACAATATCATCCTCACCGTCAATGAAAATATAGCATCGGACGGGCATCATATCAATTGGATCGAAATGTTCTGACTTCAGATATCTACGATACCAATCACATTCGTTGAAACACCAACATCCCTTACAGACAGTGTTCATCGTCTTCCCTCAATGATTTTAGAAATTCTAATTCCCGCATGGCGATTTCTTTGGTCGGGGGGGTTCCATGTATATCGGCAGTTTTCACGACTCCAATCATCGTATGGGGTACCGTCACACTCGGACTCGCCCGTACGTTCTTGAACGGGACATCCGTTGCAATTAAACTCCTTATGATATACATAGCAAAGAGCGCAGTTATAGGGTCCGCGATCTGGTCCAGCATGATAAACGATATCCCACCACTTAAGGATAGAAATCTCCAATGGGTCTTCTCCTTTAGTCAACCTTGTTTTCATCTCATCTTCATTCATGAAAGCACCCCCTCAATTCCTCCCGCCCCATGCTTCGTATGGGTCGTTGATCTTCCGTTCTGTGATTGCGTCTTTATCTCTTTCCTTATCGTTCTCCAGCCATCGCTTGTAAGCGTCGGGGTCTCCCTTCTCGTATTCTATGCCCTCTTTGGGGCCTATTACGATGAACTTCTCTTCCTCATCATCTATGATCCTGTAATTCCACTCTGCGATGTCGAAGGCATTGACAAGTTTCTCCTCTTCATCCCATATCCGTAAGAAGGTCATCTCTCTCCTTTCTCCGCTGAAATCATACCCCCTTAGGGCCTTGACTTCATACGAACATTCTCTGAGGTCATATCGGTATTCCCATCGTTGTTTCATCTTAATCCCTCCATCAACCGCTTATCAATTCATCTATCAGGTCTAATTGAGGGCGTGCGAGAGTTGAAATCCTCCAATACGCCATGTTCGCTCTGTATTCTCTTTTCCCCGAAAATGTCGATGTCTGATTGCCATAGGGAATATGAACATTGAGCCATTCCTTGCTCTTACCGAACAGAGTTTTGAATATCCCACGATCCACCTCGATCCGTGGTTTGTCTGCGTAACAATACGGGATGTAGAATAGTTTACCAATAACAAACTCTCTGTATTCGTTCTCTGTTTTCAATTGATCCCAAGGAATAAACTCAGTCCTCTCTGGGATACGCCCGTATGTGTCTATCTTCTGAAGTCTGAAGTTCACCTGTCTCAATTTCTCCTCTACCAGTTTTCTCACTTCAAGGTCGAGAGAATTGTTAAGTCGGTTTTCTAACTCCTGTTTTTCTTCTGCAACCTCATGACGGATAGACAGCCACGAACGTCGCCCCGCAACCAAGCAATCTTCGCATATCCCCACCGCAAATGGTGTGGACATCTGACAATTGGCCATGTAACTGTTTGCCGAATACACCTCAGAGTAAGGTGGAAATGTGAAATGATTGCGATCAAACAGAGGGTATGGAATCACATCCAAGACCTTCTTGCCTGACCGGAATTCTAAGTCGGCTCCAAGCTTCGTCTTTAATGCGGGGAGGCCATCAACACAAGCATCGCATACATCACAATCTCCTATTGATATACTCCGCCCATTGACGTATTCTCCGTTTCCTGATCCACATAAATTACATTGTTTCAATTTCATACATATCCCCCTAGACGGTGCTGGTGTAGTAATCCAAATAGTAATGCGACAGCAATCCCAAGGCAAACGATACCAACGCAGAGAAACGCATGGTGAAGACCTCTCGGCCCAACAACGGCTTCCAACACTGTGAGATGATCCACATCAGGGAGAATACCACCGAGGCTAGACACACCGAGATAAGCCAATGCCCTAACTCGCATATTATTATGTACTCTAGTGGATAGATCATTCATCTAGCACTCCTCTCCCTCTCGTCCCCTTCGGAGCGGTCGTACCATTGTCGTTGAGGAATATCTTGCATATCGTACACGCTTGATATGACTTCCCCTCGAAGTTGGTAAAATCAATCTCCTTATTCCCGCAAATCGGGCACCTGATCCACGTCCGAAGTTCAAGATTAAAATCCCCCTCCTTGCGTTCTTGGGGGGCGGGTTCGCTTTCTCTGGGGCCCACTATCCACTCGTGAATCTTCTCATCTACGATTTTCTTTAGTCCCGCCAACTCGTCGTCCAGATTGTCATAGTGGCATAATTCCATCTTGACGGAGAGAAAGTAAGGATCGACCTTCTTGCTCACGGATATTTCTTTTATTATTCCCATTTTATTACCTCATTTTATTGATTTCCCGGCCTTGGTATATGAAAGGAGGAACGAATCTCGTGAAGAGAGATGAGATAGGAACAGATACATACGCCAAGACTTTCGGGTTCATTTTTGGTTCCTCTTATTGGATATAGGTTAGAGAGTATATAAGGTTTTTTACTCTTTTACTTTTATATACCCCCTCAGTGCCCAAATTGGGTTAATGTTTGATGTAGGGTCTGCCCCTTCCACTCTGAGAAGTACCCGCTCCTAACACCCTGTCCGTCGTTCTTGAGTCCATCAAAGCAATAAGGATATGATCCTACATATCGGCCCCCAACCCTTACTTGTAGCCTGAACTCATCGCCGAATGTCTCAGATATGGGTATTAACCCCTCGCTCTGGCCCCAGTCCTCAACGACCTTTACCCTGCATCTCTTGGCGACCACGGTCTTGCCCGTCTTGCTTACTTTGATTATCATGGCGTAATCGATGTTGGTCTGGTCGTAACCCCACGAATCATATATGAAGTCACCGATTTTTGGTTCTTTTTCTGTTTCCATTTCTTATTCCTCCTTATACCTATATAGCTTTGAGGGTATATATAGTTTACTATTGGATGTTATGGGACTCTATTTTCATCTATCTATCCCCATGATCTATATCCCAATCTCTTTCCAGGTTGGCATCGCTTTCCTTCCTGCGATTCCCCACAAGATAATCGACATACTTTTCCCTGCCACCCAGTTGAGCGTTTATCTCACTCACATATTCCACATCGTAGAAATCCTTGAGACACGGGCCATCGAACTGTCTTAGTTGTTCCATGTAGAGCAAATCGACCTCTTCTTCTGTCATATCTTTGTGTTTTATTAGTTTGATGTGATCGGCCTTAATCAGTTCCTCTAAGATCACCGGAGGAATCCTGATCTTCCCCGTGCATTCTCGGCAAATAAACAGCCTAGAATTTTCTATGAATCTCCCGCATAGTCGGCAATGTTTAGTCATGTTTTCTCCCTCTGTTTATTCCATTCGTCTCTCAGTTCTGGGAGCGGTATGAAGAATATGCAAATCTTCCCCGATTCCGTTGGCCAGGAACAACCAGATTCGAAAAAGAAACAATCTGGACAAGTGTATTCTTTCATGGCAGACGCCCCTCAATGAACTTTTCCAAGATGTGCCAATCGGACTGCTCCGATATTTTATTTATTGGGATAATAAGTAAATCCGTCACCCCGTCCGATTGAAACTGTTTCTTCTTCTTATCGGTCGCTTCTTTAGTACTGTGGGTCTCGATCTCAATCACATACCTCATTTTATGATTGACCCGCCGTCCTTTGGGCCCTGTCGAGCTGTCCGTTACCTCAATATAAATATCAGGCAACCCAGGATAGACGGCCTTATCTGCATAACTCTTACCATTCAAAATCTTATAGCCCTTTTTCATACATAACCTCTCGGCCAGATATATACACAAATCATGTAACGATTCACCGTGGATTTCATGATAAATAGTCACTCGATCACCCGATATTCTGCGGGACTCTTTAATCCGTTTATCCGTTCTATTTCTTTCATCGCGCCCATTATCCGTAATCGATGAGTTATTTCTGTATGAGTCAGGTCCCACCGTGGATATAAATGATTGTATTTACCCTGGACCTCAATGGCGGTAAAAGGCTTCTCGAAGGAGTGTATTACTATTCTCAAACGCGCCCAATACTCTTTACGGGCACTTTTAGATTTCCCCCTCATTTTAATGCCACCCTTGCCTGCGCATTGGCAAATATATCTATTCCTCCCCGTTCGTTGGAATCCCATCCCTTCCGGTTACGTTCCCACTGTATTTTATTCATATAACGATCCTTTTTGTGACTTATCACCCCTCGTTGTTTGATGATGTTTATTCGACAGAAAATATCCACTATCTTATTGGCACTCATCTTATTTCCGTTATCAAAATTAACATCTAACCAGGCAATAAAATCCTCTGTAGAAAAACTGTCAGAGGGATACTCCATAACCCTATCATATATAAACTGAAGTGGATCATTCAAGAGAAATACACCAACCATATCAGGACGAACGCCGTGGAAATTACTATTGTCCAGAACATCATCCACGCTGTTGCGCCCATATACCATGCTTCTGTTTCATTCATTCTTCTGATCCCCTTTATAAACGGTTTCGAAATGCACCCAGAAGGAATTGAACCTTCTTCTCCCCGGCCTTTTGGGGCGTACTACCATTGTACTATGGGCACTCTTGAGATGTCGGGGGTAAGGCCATCTAATATCCTTCCTCCAACCGGTTTGAGCCTCCGCCTTTCCCGTCTCGTTGTAATGGGTTTAATGACGGAGACGGAGGGGACCTCACACCCCATCCGCCTTTCCCGTCCATATACCCTAATAGGTATGGGAGTATATAAAAGTAACTATTCAAGGTGAAAGGACGGCCAAGATCACACCAACGACCGTACCCATTGCGGTAAAAACCAATGCGGTTACGGTCAACCATAATCTAAAAGATCGTCTATTATTTTCCCCTACTTCCTTCATTGCCGCATTTACATAGCTTTTCGGGGCCAATTCTTTTTTCTTTAACCCGGCCAGACAGTCCTCGGATTCCTCCAAGTCTTTAAGACAACCACGTAAGAGACCCTCTATCCGTATATCGTTCTTCTCTATTTCATCAACCCGTTCATCAAGGGTTGCTATAAGCTGACTTTTCTCTTTGAGTGTTCGTTGTGTTTCTATCTGAAAATTCGCCTGCTTATTCCGTATTTCCAGGATCAGGTCGTGATCTGTCTCCAATCTTCCCACCGTCCTTCCCATAGTCTATACCCTGTTGATATAAAGAGAGGATTTCTATGAGCAATTCTCTAGTGGTGGGTTCGAGGCGGATAACCCCCGCCCCGTGAGATTGGGGCGAACTAACTTTTTTCGTTTTAAGATTATCCATCCCCATCACCCTCACTTTAGCGGTTTCGTGGTGCCGAATCTGTTGAGCATATTCAGAAGTGCAAGGCCGAATCCTTCTATGCCCGCGATCTCTAGCTCACCATAGCCAAAGGCCGTCATTCCTATTGCTATCATTGCCAAGACATTCAACCATAGAGTCTTGGATTTCCAGGCGGGCTTACCTTCCAGATCGGCCTTTACCTCATCGATCTTATCCTGGGTCTTGTGATGCGCATCCATATACACATCTTCAGCCCACCCGAATGTATCTTTTAAGTCTTTCTTGACCTCTACGTATTCCTCATCCATTCTATCATCTCCTTATGGTGCACTTACTCCTCTGCCGTCTATATCATCTAATCCGGTGGAAGTGCCCGACGTATCTATTGTTATGCTTATATTTATTACTTTGTGATGATCTATGCATATCCCCTTTTCAATCCTTGATGCGGCTGCGGGGGTTAACCTAATTACCATTACACCATTCACCGATGTTATTTTTGAGGTTAGCTCCACCCCGTATGCTGGCATTGATTCGTTCATCAAAATCATTATATCTCCTGCCACTCCAGAGCCAGCATCTAATCCAATGGTGTATTGGTTCTCCGAGAGCGTGGGAACATCTGGCATCATGACCGATCTTTTCACAACAGATTTATATTCGATGTAAAAATTACCACCTTCTTTGAGATAATCCCATATAGGATAATGTATTATCGGGACATCGAACATACTCGTTGCGGGTGAGACGGCCACGTTAATTGGATTCCCCAAAGAATCATATTGTATTTCTTGTGAAAAATATAAGGTATTCTGTTTCAAATCGGTTATTATGTCCGACCGCTTGAGTAGGTTCTCACCCGTTGGGACCCAATCCCCGCTGGCATTTCTAGAGGCAGAACCATATAGGCCGATAATGCTGGTAACGATCTCAGCCGGTGGAAATACAAAGGCGTTTATCTTAGTATCATAGGGTATTAAATCGGTTTTTGTCTCTTCTTTAAGAAGATTCAATTTGTTCATATCGAACTTTAGTGCTGTCGATAAATAATATATGTTTATATAGCTCTCATTGGCGGCATCGGATGCGGTTAAAGCCAGGCACATTTTCCCATCGCTGTTCAAATATTTAGTGAGGTTCGCGACAATCTCGAATTTCTCGTAATCTAAAGCTCCGTTCATGGCGGTACAATAGACCCATGCTGAGCCGGTATAATCCCAGATGTATATATTCATATTGGCAAAGGCCGGTCCAGCCGTAAGCCCCGATCCAACACAATTTATGATGATCTTCTCAAGACCCGCCGCACAATTCTCTGGAACACCGAAATCCCATTCAAACAACGTACAGAATTGACCGAGTACGGCACGCCCGTCAGAGAAGAAGTAGGCATCATCCCTGGCCATTCTTTGTAATTCCGGAGATGTTATAGTATTATTTGCCTTGTCCCAAAACCCGCTACTTTCATTTGGGGGTATATATGTGACATTGGCCGAATCATACGTTATGGCCCTTGTGCATTGTATCGGCACGGTCGTATAATACCTTTCGTTCGAAGCATTTTCCGCAGAGATCGTTTGGACTTTAACCGGATATGAATCCGTTATATCTACTAATTTTTGGTAATCCCCATCTGGTGCACCGCGGGTGAACGTGGTCGTCTGCTCCCTGTAATCTAATTCCCCGTCAGCCAAAGCATTGGCGTCATTATCCGTCCCGTCGTTGGCGAATACACATATTTCCTTAATCCTTCCGGTGAAATCGGCGGATGTGAATTTGGCATTGGCGTATATTTTACTGTTCCCCGCATCGTAAAGAAATGGTCCAATCGCTTTTATCGCCTTTAGACTCTTGGGGGTAGCGGCTGAGGCAGCATCATCATCGCCGATCCCCATCGCGCAGACATTGCTGTTTGCTCCGTACGTTGCATTCGGTTTTAGATTACCACTCAAATAAACCTGCCCGATGTCCCTACGCCCCGCCTCTTCGTCCTGCGCCTCCTTTATCTCATCTAGTATTTTACTGAGCGTCCTCCTTCCGCTTTCTAATGAAACTCTTGTCGTCCATCTGTCTGAGGTTATATCATGGGCCATGGAAACGACATTTCGATAGGTGGCCAATCCTCTATCCGCATCGGTGGTCGTGATCTTTTTGCCTATTATTCCATCGGTTATCGGGGGGGATGTTACCACCGCCCCGGCCGTGTCGCTGTTCCACAACGTATATAATTGACCACATTTATTTATGATCGTCTGAAGGTCTATTATCCTGTCGTCACCTATATGAATCTCCTTGGCACCCGTGCCGACAGTATAAAAATATGCATTGTCTTTTCCTGTTAGAGTTACCTTATCGTATGTCCTAGTGCCGTCAACGAATATCTCTTCATAGTTTATATTATCCCCGTATTCAAGTGTAAAACTATAGGCGGGGAAATCTGCTATATTCGAATCCTCTAGTATCAAAAACTTACTATTGACATCATCTATCCAAAAAATCAATCCAAATGTTTCGGCAATATATTTCATCGCGGCTAGAATGTACTTCTCCGTAAGGGTGGTAGCTAGGTAAATATCGTTCACACCTGCGAATAAATCTGTAACAGAATTCGCATCCATCTCGTATCCAGATTTGTAGAGCAATCCGTTCGGGTAATTACTATCGGTATCGGCGGCCCACGCCGTACCATTCAGATCGGTGGCCGTACCTGTAAAGACCTCTCCGATATTGCAGGCCTTCAAGACGTTCTGATTGGGCGATATCATGAGGGAGACCAATGACTTTCCTCCACGACATTCGATTACTATAGTATCTTCATGATTGGCCGTAAGTATCTGCCGAGTTACCATTATCTCTCCATCAAGTAGAGTAGTGTAAGATGTTCCCCCGTCTATGCTCCCCTCTATTTTGGCCGCATTACCTGCCGAGAACGTGGCACTGTAACGCCCGTCTTTATTATCTAAAGTAATTGTACCGGTGGGCAGGGATGACGGGTCTATGCTGACACTAGCTTGAGTAAGGTGGTTCTGGTATTCCGTACCGCCTAGTGTTATCTTATACGTCAATTGCTGCATCAATCATCAAGTCCGTTTTCCCAGAATTCAACCAGATCAAAGGAGATTTTCGCACCGCGTCCTTCCGAGCCAGGTATGTAAACGGGATATTTCGGGTTGGTCATTACTCCACTTACACGCATGAAGGGGGAGTCGAACCATAAGGGAATATGATTCGTCGTCATCCACCGCATAGCATATTCTATCGATTGGAGCGTTGCTAATTCGCCATATCTTGGTGTAATGTCCTGATTGCCGTCCGCATAGGCGGTCATATCCTGCGTCACATTCCCCTCTATGTGCCAAGTTCTTCCTTGCGGCGTTCCCGTTTGAACCGTTCCGCCGACTCTTCCCGGTATCTTTATCTTGTTGGCCGGGACATCTTCCGATACGTTATAATTCTCAATGGAGAAATCGAACCATTTCTTTCCTTCATCCGCACCACTTGTTGTATATAGGCCGAAATTGGTGAATGCTCCGGTTGATTCATTACAGGCCAGACCGACATATCCGTTTGACGCAGATAGATTGGCATCTGTCGTATCTATATATTTGGTCCCGTTGACATAGGCTTTGATAGCACTACCGGCAGTATAGATGGCCAGGTTATTCCATACTGATTCATCATAGGGCGTATCGACAGATTCCACACTCACCTCCCCTGCGCCAATGTTCTTCATGACCTCTAGATATGTATTCTGTTTTAGATATAGTTTCCAGTAATGAGTGGCATCAGTATAGTTGAATATCAGTCCGGCCACCTGATAATTATTGCTACCCTGCGGCGTAACGGTTAAAACATCACAAGACAGGGTGAAATTACTCCATGATGCGCCAGATGTGGATAGCAAGTACCTCCCCGCAAGGTTAGAGGATTGATAAACGTATCCATATTTATAGAATGATGCATCGGTGACCGTCCACGTGCCAAGCAGAGAATTCCAATCAGAACCATCTAGAGCGACACCGGCACCATCTTTAAGTGTCCTGAATTTATCTCTCCTGAGAAAATTATCAGATGCCGAGCATTGACTGATTATTCCCCTGTTAGAGCCCTTTGCAGTAGTAAAAAACATCTAACGCCTCCTCGATGACCAGTTGTATCTCATCAGTTGTATCTCCACATCATCCCTTGAAGCGTCATAGATGTTTATTTCTCGATTATCGTAATACGTTCCACCGCCAGCACCTACGGTTTCCCCCAACTCGGATAATGGTATAATAGCTTCGGGCCCTCTCTCGGCCACACTAACGATTCTTGGAGTTGGTACGATTCCCCCGGTCTCCATACCCTCTATATTGGGTGTGACTATACCACCGAATGAACCAAACAATGCTTCGGATATCCCACTGAACATTTTGACGACATCTTCCCAATTCGCCATCAAAAGCATTATTATTCCGGCGATCGCCATGAGCAACCACATGACCGGACCCATCGATATATTCAGTGCCGCGAAAGCACCCGAAAGGCCGAACACGCTCCCGGTCAGACCACCGAATAACCCCATTACTGCCGGTAGTGCCGCTATGATTCCTCCGGTTATCCACAGGACCGGTCCCAATGCCGCCGCGATCCCTAATATTCCAATAATGATTAACTGAGTGGGTTGCGACAGATTCCCGAACCATCTGGCCAGATCACCTACGACAGATATCACATCTTTGATCACGGGTATGAGCTGTTGGATCACCGGAATGAACTCTGTTCCCACTTCCACCATCATCAATTCTATCTCTGTCTTTAATCTTGCGAATGATTGGGCGGGGCCTTCGTCCATCACAGAAAATGCGTCGGCGACCGCCCCTGCCGTATCGGCCATGTCCGCCAGATCGCTTGTGAATTTAACCATCCCCGTTCCCGAGAGCATCAATGCCGCGTTGCCGGCCTCGACGGAACTGAACATATCATTGATGCCGAGGTTAAGAGATGTAGAATGGTCTTCCATGAGCTTTAAAGCATCGGCAACAGATTTTCCAGAGGCAATAAAGGCCTTAAAAGTCATACCGGTGAGTTCGCTGAAAATCGTTGCCGCTACTCCTCCCGCTTTAGATAATTCAATAAACAACTGTCTGAATTGGGTGGCCGCCACACGTGTCGGAACACCCTGGGCGGTCATTGCAGATAGACCCGCGGCCACTTCCTCGAACTTGATCCCTAGGGCCGCGGCAACGGGAGTGACTTGGAATATATATCTTGATAATTCCTCAAAATTCGTGTTGTGCGCAATAATGTCCTCTGCCACAAAGTTATGCAATTCTTCCACTATCAAATCATAGACCCGTTCTTCTTCCTCTTCTTTGATGGATACGATAGGATCATACTCAATCACTCCCCACTTTGATCTTTGTTTTTCTGGTGTGTGATCGAGAACCAAACTGGCAGCGGGGCGGTCTATCCCTATAAATCGAACGAATCTAGCAACTTCGAAATGGCGATTGATCTCCCACACAAAACAGTTGTACCTGTCACGTACCTTACCAACGATCCCAAATCTCAATAATAGATGTGATACGTCTCTAACCAATCGTTCTGATTTCGAGACGAATCCCAATTGAAACCCGGATTTGCCCCAACGATGAAGATTGCACAACCATCCATCACCATTGAAAAGCCATCTCAACAATATCGAAATGCTTTTCCTGTTCCAAGTAAATACCTCTTCGGGAATATGTTTTTCACCAGACGATGTATTAGCAAGGCCATATCTCTTTAGCATTTCCTGAACGGGGTTTTCGCGGTTCCCGTTTCGACCCGTGGTTATCAGATAAGACGGACAGAATCCCTTCCGTTTTTCTACATTGTGGGTCTCGCACCCTAAATAAGCACTCCATTGTCTGACCTCATCTCCATATTTCGTTGTGGATATTCTGGGTGAAGAAGAACTGGATGCACCTTCAGCCAACCATAGCCCCAATAATGATGCCACTTCTTCCGGAACTTCTTTCTCTCCAAAGAAAGGCAACGACGTAGGTATCGCTATTCTATCCCCCACTTCCAATTCAGAAACCTTTTTCCAAACCGGATCGCGGGTGGACCGCGAATCCATATCCGGAGCATTGTCGGTTAGATATGGGTGATTCCAAGTGGTGACAATCTCTTTCCCCAACCGGGTCTTCAATTTGACGGTTCGTTTAACACCCTGTTCGACCCATTCCGCGTGCATGGGAACAAAGGCACGACCATCAAAAGATATAATTTCTCCCCCATCTTGAAGGTTATCGATACGTTCATACCTCCCATCGCTGAGCAAGACTCTGGTCGAACCCACCACGCATTTTCCTAATCTCACAGCAGTGAATAGAATGTCGGATGCTCTGGTCGCGTCGATGACGCTTGCTCCATAAGCGTTGACAACAGAAGTAATTCCATCGACTGCCGTTTCTAGATCGGTAACTCCGCCTATTGCTGCCTTAGATGCAATTTCCATGAACTCAAAAACATCTTCCCGTGGTACTCCGGCAGATACCGCCTGATACAAAGCACTCGCAACTTCTTCTGCCGATATTCCCATTTCACGCGCTAGTCTCTTTACGCTTTCGGTCATATCGGTCATCGCATCTTCAGTGATGCCGGGAAGAAGTGTGAAAACCTCCCTCATCTTCTTATCGAAACCGGCGGCCTTTATCGAGGCATAACCGATTCCTGCGCCGAGAGCTAGCAATGGAAGAGTTACGCCCATTGTCATCTTCTTCCCGACGGTCTGCATCGATGTACCTATGGATTTTAGATTGGTTTTGACGGTAGAAATACTTCTCTGAAAATCAGCGGTGTCGGCCTTGAATCTTACTACCACATCCCCTAGATTCACTTTACTTCACCACCGAACATCTTATTCAAGGCCTTGGCCATTTCTACTTGCTCTTTAATGGTTTGCTCTTTTTTCTCTCTTTTCTGTTCGTATTTCGGCATGAAATCTTCGATTTTATAGGGGTTGGGTTTCTTCTTCTTATCCCTATATGGCTCGGCGTTTATCATGCAGAGGATCGCGAACTTTCTATCTTCCTTTTCTTCCAATATATTATGACGTTCTACCAGGGCATTGAATTCTTTAGGGCAGCATCCCCAGAATTCTTCTTCGGTGAGGTTCAAGGATAATGTCCCGAAGGCCCACAGATCATACCAATCTATGGGCCCATTTACTTTTTTTCGTTCCCCCCTTTACCTTCGACAACCCCCATGAGGCTCATTAAGTCCTCTGTGAGTTCCTTAATGTTACCAGTGTGGATCATCTTGGCCACATCTTCAGCGGTTAGTTCCTCATCCTCTTGAACTAGACCAGCCCAAATAAGATATGAGGTATCCCTCACGCCCAGGTCCTTAGCCATTTCGGGAGATTCGGACGACATTTCAGAGAAATTCTTTCCACTCGCATCCTCGAATTTCCATATTGTTAGGAAGTTAAAGACGAATTTTCTTTCCCTATCCAAATCCAATATCACTGTTGGTGCTAGTTTACCCATTCAATCACCTAACTCGCTGCTCTCAGGATATTTATCCAGTAAACCTTCGAACACTTAGATGCCTCATATATCCAGATATATACTTCGGTCTCCGTACCCGCATCCCCCAAAGTTATAGACCCGGATTCTTCAGTGGTCGCCACTTCCGTACCATCGACATAGATAGTACCAGCTGTTGCGGTGACGGTTACATTAACTGATGTGGCCCCGGTTAGTGCCGTGGCGGTATAATCATACGTACCACTTGCCGCCGCCGGAGATGGAGCTACCGTGTTATCTGAGTTATCGTCAATGCTGAAATATGGTGTCGTGAGTCCGGCGTTCGCTGTAGTATTCATAGTGGGTTTCGAGGTTATCTTGATGGTCGTGGTAAATCCTATCACGCCATCCGCACCCTGAGTACTCTCGTAAGCCGTAACTATACCATAGAAATTCCAATCCGCGACCGCCAGTACTGGAAATATTACCCTCCATGACTGTCTCGTTCCAGCATTCATATCGGTATCGATGGCCATCTGACCGTTGGTATCGGCAGCTTCTAGATTACCTTCTAGGGTAACTTCTCCTCCATCTCTGAATGTCTGAACGAATTCTTTATATCCGTCGTCTGATGCGTAATGCGTGACTTCCACCGTATCGGTAGATAGACCGACACCGGTTATATTGCTTACCTCTCCGATTATGTAAGTGTTCCGAACGAGTACGGTTCCCTTTGCTGAATCGGCCCCTGATGCTGCCATTAGATCACACCGTGAATAATGCCTTTCCGGTAACTTTCAATGTCGCGGAGAATCCTATGACCCCATCTCTAGGTTGTAGGGTCTCGAATGCGGTGACAATCGCACTGAACGTCCATGTACTCGCCTCTGTATTCGGTAGAGTAAGCGTATAAGCATCACTCGAACCGTCGTTCAGATCGGTTATCAATGCCACCTGTCCGTCGTCTGATGCATCCAGATTACCCTCTATCACTATCTCCCCGCCGTCCCTAAACGTCTGGACAAATTCTTTATACCCGTCGTCTGACGTATAGTGCGTCACCTCTACCGTATCCGCCGTTGTAGATGGACCCGTGATCGAAGTTATCTCCGATATCCCAGTCCCACCTTTGGCGAAGGTCAGTCCTAGTGCCGCTTCTGCTCCTGATGCTGCCATTATCTTTCACCTCCGTATTCCATCATGATGTTTTCGCAACCTGATAATTTTCTGTGAACTCAACCATTTCATTTTTCCACCCTAGATAGTTCACCCCTTCGGCAAAGAACCACAAATAGATCGTGCTGGTTAATGTGGTATTGACCAGGCCGTGCAACTCATCTTCGATGGATTTTAATTTCGCTCTTCCTGTTGAATAACTTGTATTTCTCACTCGTACTTGTAACCCAGGATAATATATTTGATTCGGTATCTCCGGAGGGAAACCAGCATACTCAAATATCGCGACACAGTTGGCAGGGGTATCGGGTAAGAACCCTTTAAACAAGTCTGTCCCCACGGTGCCCACACTTTTCGTTGCAAGGTAAGCGGCCACATCATCTATCAAACTCATATCAGGGCCCCCATCTTCGTTTTTACTCTTGCAGACAATTTAGAGGGGAGATTAACCGCCAACCTTTTGGCAGGGTCTTCCAGATATTTAGCCTTCCCAATATTATGCCGATATCCCAATTCCTCATGCTGTCTGGCGGCATAGACCATGTTATACCCTGCTTCTACGGTTATAAGATTGGATTTAATCTCAGGATCATTTACATGACCGCTACGCCTTAAGTCCCCGCTTTTCTTAGGGCACTCAGTCCCCTTACTAACGGCCATCATCTTCTGGACTTCCATGTATAAAGAACTGCCTATTATCTTCGGCAATTTGGCGGATAGTTTGGTTAACTTCCTAATGACCGCCTCATCTCCCGTAATGGTGACGTGGGTCATACATACACCGCCCGATATTCTGTGTTGCCGTATTGATCTATGCCCTTTGTAATCTTGATTATCTCCGGCGTGGTCGAATCTGGGAGAGTTATCATATCCTCCACATCTATATCTGCAGAACCGGCAACATATATCACGGCAGATGATATTTTCTCCTGCCCCGATGTGTCCAACACCATCTGTAGTTTTGGCTGGACCCTTGCATTATATGCCGTGGTGGTCTCCGAATATGAATTTCTTCCATACCCGTCAAGTCCCGTACGGACATTTATGCTGATACTCTGATTCAATAGATGCTCTAGCATTTCAATCCTCGTAGTATGTCGGCATATCGTTCTGATCCAGTTTCAATTCACCCATATCTGCGTCTGCCCTCGTAACGTCGGCCTCATCGTAGGTTTCCGTGGTCTTGAATGTTTTAAGGATATCCTGGTATTCCATCAGATAGCTGGTCATGCCTGGGTCTTGAGCATAGGAATAATCACCTATTTTCTCTGATTTAAATCCCGCCGATCCTCTCTTAATGGTATATAGATGACATATCAGTAATGCCCACGCATAATCAAACATGGAAGAACTAAGTCCTGGGTCCTCCTTATCTAATTGAAGTTTGGCAACCGCACTGAGATAATCGAATATCGCCTCAGTGAAATTCCCCGAATCATCTACTGTATAGGGGGACATCTTTGCTATGTCGTCATATACCACGGTCATCTTCGGTTACTTCCCTGACCTTTTGTTTTGGTCTTGGCACATCCTCCGCGACCTCTGTTCGCTCTTACTCCTCTTCCGCTTCCGTCTCTTTTCGGTACGCCTTTTCTTATAGCTATTTAATCACCTTACCTCTTATGGAGCCCCCACGAATTTATCACATTGGTAATCGCAATGTACTCCCAGAATGATTATCTCCCCCGCATAATCATCTGTACTTGTAGGAGCCACCCGGTCCAACTCAAAGCCGACGATTTCTCCCACCTTTACTTCATTTCCGGCCCCGTCGATGTCATAGTTGATGGTGAAATCTATATCAAAGGATTGGTATTGAACGGCGTCCGCTCCCGTCGCCACATCAACACAGGTCACCGAGTTAGATGTCACTGGTACTACCGCGTCCTCTGCGTAATGCTCCCATGAGATTGTAATAGCGAAATCCTTCGATGCTCCGACCACCGCAATAGCTAAGCAGGCATGAACATGGATGTTAATATCCGATACTCCATCCCATCTTCGAGGTACGCAACTACGGAAGTACAACATCTCAGCGGCTCCAGCCGTAGGTATGGAATACCCCGGGAACACACCCACCATTACGTGTGTCGGCGCACCTGCTCCGGCAACTTTGGCTTGATCTAATTCGGGGCGGAGCCTTATGGAACCTAGACCGCTCCCACTGAGTGCGGCCTGGCCAGTAATCGAACTAGAACCGAATGTAACGGGGTTCGTGGTCTGTAATGCTCGCCTATCTGTTTTCAGATTCTTACGCATCTCAAACACTCCTGTACCAGATGGTGTAATCGTCTCCTCCGCCTATCGCGTCCAAATCCACAGTCGCATAATCAGGGTCTACCGTAGGAATCGTCATATCTGCGTTGTTCTTCTTGATTTTGAATACATCCAATGAAGAGTAAATGGGATTCTTCAACCCCACCTTGTCGCTAGTTCCAACAGTCACAGTATCAGCACCACCTACACCCGCTGGAATAGTAATCCTGGTAACGGTTGAGAAGGCCACGACGCCGTACGCCAATCCACCAGCAACAATCGTTATCGTGTCTGTCGTTGCGTCTCCCTGTGCGTCAACACCCTCTATCACAACATCGCCAGACGGAGCGGCGTTGTTCGTTGTCGTCAGCGAGATGTTCCTCGGGGTATCGGGGTTGATGATTCCTGCCACGATATCTTGACTCGCCCCCGTACCTGCGATTGCGGCGTGTACTGCGTTGGCGGCGGCGGCCAAGACATCTCTGAGGAGGTCTTGCTCGGCTATTCCGACGAGACTATGAACGTCCATGTCGATTACGTCGTCCATCTTCATCGCCGCATGTACATGCTGGTTGGCGTCATACTCCAGTGCGTAGCCTGCTTTGTCGATTCCGCCGAGTGCGTCGAAGTACAGATACTCAATCTCCGCATCGCTGAGAGGACGTGCCCAAACCTGGAACTCGTCGATAATCCCGTTGAAATTCCTGTTGCCTGCCCAGGGCTGACTGCATCCGAGGACCGTGTGAGTGCCCCCGAGAACCATCACGCCGGTCTTCGTGTCCGTGTTTGCGTCGAGGACGTTGTCTATGAAGATGTTCCCCGTGTTCACGCTTACACGGAATACGACATGACACCACCGATTCCGAGTGATTGCGTTGTTCGAGGCCAACTCTAGGTCTTCAACAGTGTACTGGAAAGTGGCACGAATCTTGTCGTCAGCATTCGCTATTTCCAACTTGTTCGTAAGGAAGCCGTTGATGTACTCAGTGATTCCGTTCCTCGTACTAGACCCGTCTCCCATCACATAGACCCACACGGATATCGTGACATTGTCCGGTACTAATACGGGGCCCCCCATCTCTATGATATCGGTCGTCCCGTTGAAGCGTCTCGCCATGCCCCTTCTGCCACCAACAACGGTCGTTCCGGTTATCGCTCCGTCATTCCCGTTTGCCGAGAAGTCCTTCATGTCACCGGCTGACAGCGTCTCCATGTCCAGCGAAAGTGCTAGTGATTCGTCACGTACTCTCGACCCTGCGGGCATGTAGTCCGAGATGAAGAAGCGGTCGTTGTGCATCAGCTTGTTCTCGACGGTCAGGTCAGCACCTAGCGTGCAGTATGCGTTGTGAGCGACGAGCAGGTCCCACAGCTTGTCGCTGCCGTTCCCTGTTATCGTCTTGTCCTCACCCGTCATGATGAGCAAGGAAGTGCCTGCGATGATTGCTCCTGCTGAATAATCAAATGAATCTCCGAATTGATGTTCTCCTTCTCCGAAGTCGATTATTCCCCTGACCCCCGATGTTACCTTTCCTGTGCATGATAAGTTGTAGCCGTCGGTGTCGAGGGTCGTTGTGTACGTTGCGTGAAGCGATTGTACGGTAAGGGTTGAACCCAAAGTGGTATTTGCTCCGGGGGTTAAGACTCGGTCTGCAGTAGCAGCAGAATGAGCATAAATTTGTATGTTAGCATTAACAGTTCCAAAGGTTATCGTCTGGTTTGCATCGTATAGGTATATCTGAAGAACACCACCATTGATTATACCATTGTTTAGATATGTATTCCCAGCGTAATAATAGACCCGAACTGTACCTGTGGCATTAATGGCAAAGATTTTCCCGGTATCAACTTCAAGATTCGCTGTGAATTGAATGACTCCCGCAACGGTTGAAACATTGTTAAAAATCTTTAAGCCCTTGTAATTATCAGCACCTAGAGAAGTTATGGTTTTTCCATCCCCAGTCATCTTGAGAATGAGATTAGATACAGTACCACCCGTACGAGTGAAGTCCCCACTCACGATAAAATCACTCGCACTATCCCCCGCCAGACCCCCATCACTCTGGTCACAATCACCATTGCAAGTAACCTCAGCACCCTGAGTAAACAACGAGTCGGTCCCAGACTGTGTGTAACTAGTGCAAGCGACTACTCCACCACTAGACTGGTTAACGATCCCTCTGTCCCCTAGAGTTAAGTCAGTGCATGATACGTTGTAACCAGCGGTGTCGAGGGTCATTGTGTAGGTTGCACTACCCGAATTGACATTAAGAGTAGAACCAAGAACTGCGTTTGCTGTTAATGTTAGACTATGGCTGGCCCCAGATGTGGGATATAAAGATAGTTCAACTGGACAATTGATGACCCCCAAATCAGTAGAATAATCTGCGCTCTCGAATAAGATACGAAATGAGCCATCTCCTGCTATCGTTCCATTATTTGTTAGGGTGTATCCACCAACCCCCCAATTCATATAAATCTCGTCACCAGCCGATGCGCTGAAGGTCTTTCCAGCCACAACTTCAAGATTTTTAAATGCTAAGCTTCCAGTATAATCCGTACTTACATTCCCGGACATTTTCACTGAGATAAACGCATTAGCAGTACTCTTGAGGACGGTCCCATCCCCCGTCATCTCTAAGTTATATGCGTAAGACTGAACTGTTCCACCATCTTTTGTCCAATTTCCTCCACAAGTCCACCATTGTCCAACATCAGGCTTATATGTCCCTGAGCTGATTGTCGTGTTTCCTGTCGTGCCGACATCGACGTTGAGAACAGTCACAAGTCCATCATAACCAACGTTCTGACTGTAAGTAAGAAGAGCGATAGCCAAATCCCAGGTGCAGTTGTTGATACTGGTATTATCAAAGAGAACATCATCTCCAGCGACAGGTGCGACTCCACCAATCCAATTCGCACCTACCGAAGCTAATCCGGCAGCACCAGCCGACCAATTCTTTAGTGCCGTTTACTTCACCTCAATCTTCCCATCCGCCTTCTTCTCGTAGTTGAACGGTCTCGGAATGACCCAAGCTAGATAGTGTTTCACTTCCTGAAGAAGTTCATCGACCTGAGCCAGAATCCTCACTCTCTGCTCGCTCATCACGGTGTACTTCCACGACTCGTCAACATCCGTTATCGCCTTGTCCGCATGCACCCCATACTGCGACTTCAGCAGCTCGGCATCGTCCTCGAATTTCACTCTCAGGATAGCCAAATCCGTGTCCATCGCTTCCTTCTTCGGTGCAATGTCCGCCTCGAACTGCTCTCTCAACGCTACGAGCTTGTCCTGCAGCTCTAGCATCTCCGCTTCCATCTTGTCCTGTTCTTCCATCTTCATCTAGCTCACCTCATGAACAGATATACCAGACCTCATAATCGTCGCCTGCTCCGATGGCCCCGCCCGTCGAAAGGTCAACTGTGTCATTCGTAGTGTTGACTGTGTAATCACCACTATCCATGTGTGCGTTGTTGTCCTTGACCTTGTACACGTCACCAGCAGCAGTAAGTGGATTCTTTAAACCACATTTACTGCCAAGTCCTGCGTCGAGCACGTCACCAGCATCGTCTCCCGTAATCGAATCAACCGTTACCGAAGAGATGACGGCAAATGCCTTGTCGCCCGTCTGAACGAGTCCCCCACCGAACACGAAGTTCTCGGTTATCGCAACATTCTTCGCATCCACTCCTGCCACGGTAATTGAGAACGCAGTTATCGACGTATCCGCATCGGTTATCGTTATCGTTACGTTCCTGGGGACATCCGGTTGAGCGGCAATCACACAGTCAATCGGCGTGCCCGCAGTTAGATCTTCAGCAGCAACGACATGATTCGTATCCTCGGCCAATACATCCATGAAAATGTCCAGGAAGGAATGATTCTTCAGCTTCTCTGAATTCATGTCTACTTCGCCACCGGCCTTGAAGCCTGCGTGAACATGAATGGCCATCTCAACTCACCGCCGCAATCCATTTGAATAGAACATTCACCGACTGGGCAGCCGAGATAGATATTCGGAAAGTGACAGCTCCTATGTTTGCATCCGGGACATAGTGATCCACCCCTTCCGCACTATCTGGCTCAACCATCACGGAACGAGGCGTAGTATAGAAACCATGGGTGACATCGACAAAGGTATTTCCTGCGGTTATAGTAGCAATTCCCTCTTTGAAGTCCCCATGCTTGAGGCCCGAATCGGGCATTTCAGCCCACCTCGATTATGGCAAGATTCGTCAATGCAAGCGTTTCGCCTACGCCATCCCCGCCGTTTGACGAACAAAATTGTATCTTATAACCATCAGCTACCGGAACATTCACTGTGAAATTCAATGTGTGCTGAACTCCCGAATTGAATTCGGTTCCTTCGGTGTAATAATCCGCAAAGGGGAATATCTTGGTAGCCGAACCATCGGTTATCCTAACCCTGCAATCTCCTGCCCATGTTCCGGCCTTGGTCAGCTTGAACCCACAGATTTTAGTAGGTTTGGTTATGGTGGATTTATCGAGCAGGTCAACCCATGACGTGCCATTGGAGTCCGCCGCCCCTGCGGTTTCCTGGCTGAATACGCTTATATCCAGCCAGTCGAGATTTAATGCTCTCTGTGCCGTTAATCTTGATTCAAGATCATCCACCAATGCTTCTATGGCCGCCAATCCTATCGTTCCGTCTGATAGATATGTGGTAACTATCTGAGCCAATCTAGCAAAGACCGTCGTGGTTCCAACACCATCTGCGTTGGTTCCTACTTTCGTCTCGATAGATTCGACATCTCCGGCTACTGTACCTGTGGCAGGTGTTCCTAATCTGGATTCAATATCATCGACATAGCCCTCTATTACAGCTAGTCCTATCGTTCCATTGCCTAAATATGTATCTACTATCTGTTTCAATCTTGCGAATACGGTGGTCGTTCCTGCGGCATCGCCATTGGTTCCTACACTCGTATTTACCGTGTCTGCTATCGTAAATATCTTCTTCAAGTACGCTCCGGAATCAGGGATTATGATAAACGCATCCCCATTTCCAGGTGCTTCCGTCCATTGATCCGATGTCACAAAGGTACAGTTCCCGTTGGCCGTGGCATAATCATCGATCAGATGTGCCTGACCAGCGCAAACACCGTCAAGGAACATTAAGAGCATTCCATTATAGTGGTTGTCAGTGCCTTCGGATAAATCAGTATCGAAATCAGTAGCGGCAGCACCTACATCTGAAACTGTTCCTCTCACGGCGTGAGTATCGGTTACCAGATCAGAGATGGCCTCTAGAGAGTCAGTAGTATTATCATAAGATGTATTTATAGGATCGGATGATTTACTCATCAAATATGCTATGACACTCTCCTGTACTACTGAATCCGGATAAGCGTTGCTTCCACCATCAATGAGCGCATATAGATGTTCTGTATTATCGTCTATCGTTTCAACCGTGGTCTGAATACTTCCTGTTCTTACAACTCTAAAGAATACAGGTATATCGGGCATACTCGTTTCTGAGCTTGTACCGGTCCAGATGACAATACCTTTAAAAAGAGCATATCCTAGGTCGCCTATGGCCCAATTGGTATTGTCCACAGTATAAGCGACATATACTCTTCCAGCAGCCTCAGAGGAAGCCACATCATCGACTATCTTTGTCTCAGTCGCGATCCTTATTCTATATACATCATGCGTTCCAGGGGTTATATCAGCCGTTCCTATCAATCCACCAGATGGATCGTAGAATGTAACTCCAGGTTCGAATATGTTGAGTAGTTCGACCTGTCTAGTTGCATCGGGATGAGCTTGAACATCGCCTTCTAAAGATAACAACAGATTGACGGTCTGCTTAAGATAAGCATAAGCTGTATCCGCCGTTGTTGGTACACCGGCGGCGGCGGCATCGGTTCTTCTTCCACCGTCCCACTTAGTACCCTGCGGAGGGGTGGGTAACATTTACTCCGCCCCCACGTCATAGACTATAAGATTGTACGTTCCCGTAGTCACCGAATATACAAGATTTATAGTATCGTCTATATTTATCGGGACAGTGAACATATAGCCAGATGTCGCTGTCAGGGCTATGCCCTCATTCAAATCTTCTGTCACGGTCGTTGAGCCTACCTTTCTCGATACCCTCAGAATGCCGGTAACACTTCCCTCGAAGTAGATATACAAGAAACTGGCCCACTGATTGTCAGTGGTTATATCATCTGTGAGAGCGGCTTCTGCCGTGGGGAGTGCTTGCTTAAACTCATTCGACTTAACCGAGGGGACCGGATAGACCTGTGGTGTACCTATTCCCATTTTATTCACCTCATATCCATTAATGCAGGGGAAGGATGGTTAGTTTGCCCCCTAACCTCACAGGGTATTTATCTTGCAAATGGCGTTGGCTTGCTTGATCCGTGGAACTTCTACCAAGACTGTCGTACCATAGATTGGCGAGATATCCGGTATCTTGGAATCCTCACCTATGATGTTCTTGAAGTCCTGTGCCCTCACTAGGTCGATATATTTACCCGCTGAATCTGCAGGGCTCATCAACGCAGTGTCCACCGTGATATCCGAGGACTGATAGATTTCTCCCTTAGTACCAGTTGTTGGGTTAATCATATCCACTATGTCGGGCCATTCCCGTACTCCATTGGTACTTCTCGATGCCATTAGCTCGGAATATTGCGTAGCGTGTAGGACAAGATTATAGTTAATACCCGAAACATCGTCCGCCATTAGAAGTGCAAATGCAGCTGCCACTCCTGTGGACATCCCACCGAAAGACGATGTTACTGAGCCAGTAGCATCATTGCCAGCACTCTGATATAGACCGCTAACAGTATAATTGCTACCATCTGGAACCCAACCCTGGATGAGTAGATCATCCTCCAACTGCCCAACCCTATGGGCCGCCGAAAGCATGGCCGAACCATCCAAATCCTTCCCCTTGGTTTTGAAGGCTTCAAAATCTTCTCTTGGAACCTCGTATCCCTTGGAAAGAACACATAGTCTCAAATTGGTCTTTTCCACCTTAATCATGTCTCTGAAAACATTATCATCCGGATAAGTCCTCGTAATCTGTGCCGCGCTCATATCGGTTATGGTATCATAATCGACGTTAAACTCACCAGGCTTTAGATTAACGACCTTAGGGAATAATTTTCTCCCTATGAGCTGTTGCCTGAGTGGTTCGACCATTTCCTTGTCGAAGTACCTAGCCGCTTTTGCGTAACTTGTAGTCATTCTTATTCCCCCCTAGAGGATACTCTCTATGTGTATATCGACATCCGCGCTCGACGCATCAGCCGCTGCCCCTGCTCTACCAACCACCTGAACTCCAGGGCTTAATATCGATAGCAAGATGTAACCCGCTACCGTATGGTTGGATGTGGTGTATTCAACAGAAACTTTCGTTCCATCGCATTCATAACCCGGTACCACAGGAACTTGGTAGTATAATGCGGTACCATCTGCCGACTTTATTTCAGTCTCGATCAGATAATCGCCCATCGTGAGATTTGCGGAAGTGGCATCGACTGTATTATGGACCACATATCCATCCGTAGCGCAAGATTCCCCATCGAGGAAACCATCCTCATCACCGGATTCACTCGCGCTGATTATTCCGACATCGATTGTGGCACTGCCCGTCACGGTCACAGCCTTTATCAAACATCCGGCAACGAACATATTGCCTACGAGATCAAGTCCTGTGTCCTTTGCGGCTGAATTCTTGCTGAATGGAATCTTTATTGCCGGAAGTCCATCGATCATTTCGCACGCGGCCACTCTTCCGGTTGACCACGAACAAAGTAGGTCGCCCTTTACAGCCACGCAAGGTTTCACCAGTTTACCATAAACTGAGAATCCTCCACCCCTGCAAATAGGAGCTTCTCTATCTACTGTATAAATGCTTTCGATATTCGCGGGCCTCGAAGAAATATCTGCCTGTTCCCACCCTAGCCATCCCAGGGGCGGCACAAGCCCGTCCCCTATTTTAACATCGTAATCTGTGTCCTCTAGTACTACCAATCTTCCGGGATAACAATCGGCAACGGTCCCGACATTATGTTGTGTAATGATCGGGGGTTTTCCCTTCGTGATGATCCCGGCTATTGGCGTACTATATCCTGTATCTGCCATTTCATATACCTCCAATATAATTTGTAGTCATTTCAATGCCTCAGAGAATACTCTCGATGTGTATATCAGCATCTGCACTCGAAGCATCGGCGGCGGCGGCGGCCCTCCCAACAACCTGAACACCCGCACTCAGAATTGAGAGTAGAATGTATCCGGTTATGGTATGATTGGATGTCTTGTAAGTAACTGAGGTCGCTGTCCCATCGCACTCCTTACCTGGAATATTCGGGATACTGGCAAACAACGCAGAGACATCATCAGATTCGATATCAGATTCGACTAAATATGCTCCCAATGTATTAGCGGCTGCA
>Ga0307928_10000259_pt1 | contig 38328 bp, 66 predicted proteins | sample AceLakmetagen232_FD_201815 | JGI IMG/M metagenome (GOLD analysis project Ga0307928, IMG submission 201815) | Saline water microbial communities from Ace Lake, Antarctica - #232 | ecosystem: Environmental > Aquatic > Non-marine Saline and Alkaline > Saline | place: Antarctica: Ace Lake... | reverse complement strand
CATCCTCATAAATTAAAGATGGATAAATGACGCTACTGCCTCTTGCCCCTTGTTCCCATGATTCCCCATTATCATCTTCACCTGATAAAATTATGGGGTTGGTATTACTATTTATCACCGTCCCATCATATTCCGTCCAAGTCTTCCCATCAGTTGAATATGCAAGACCAAGAAACTTCTTATAAGGTTCTGAGTCATCCTCTGCGGCGAACGCCATAAACCACTTTTTATAAGCATCGACATATAAAATATCTGGGTCATCATTATGCTCATAAGAGGTATCTACAACAGGATTTGTTATTCCCACCTCTGTCCAAGCACAAGCATCAACACTTCTATATATACGAGGAAGTTCATTTGCAGCTGGAGGATAAGGAGTGTTAACCATCCAATACCTAAATCCATCTTGTGCAGTGGGAAGTCTAATAACATCTGGATGGAGTACACTTCCAGTGTAGACGTGATAGGGAGAAAAGTACCAAGTATAATCACCCTCCATTCCTCTACGAATTATTCTAGCACACGCCTCATCAGATAAATGCTCATCAAACACGGTCGCTAATGCAATATGACCGTCGAAATGGTCACTGGCTCCTCCAGAACCATCTGCACCTAGCCACCCCAAATAAACTTTTTCCGTATTAGAGGGAATAGCGCCAGCATTATTTGTTATAGCTACCTTGGATTTATCTAGGCGCATCTCAAAATCATTACCAGTTCTCCTCAATATAAGAGCATGCCATGCTCCAGTGCTAGGCTTAAGACCAGTCTCCCACTTCTCCGCACCTTCATTGCCCCACCAAAAAGTAAGACCTTCTGTACCGTCCACGGGGTTCTGATAAAATATCTGCCACGCCATACCCGCATAAGTATCTCTTTTACTTATAAGTCCATTATATTCACCAGCACTTGTATCCCAAGAATCTGGTTTAAATACTAATATGATTGTAAAATCACCAGTGAGGTCAGTTACATCGCCACACTCAATATAGTCATCAACCCCATCAAAGTCAACTGAACTGTTAGTATAACCCCTCGGAACATCGTCTGACCAAAGAGGTTCACCAACTGTCTTAAATGTTCCAGTAAAAGAATTCTGAGAAGAATCAGCTACAGTACCTCCAGACCCTTCCTTAAATAACCAAGAGGCTCGACAGTCTTTATGTGGAGTATAATCATTCACATAAACTTCCACTCTTGAAACCAAATTAGAAGTTGCTGCAGCTATTACATCTATTCTACAAACTAAATTAGTAGAATCTGTAAGAGCAGATGAAGGTTCAATAAATCCCATATAACTCATATATGAAACATCCAAATCTGGACTACTTACCGGAACAACCTCTGTATCAAGAAGGTCATCATTAGCAATTGACACATCTGCTGAAGCATTGCCAGTAGTAGCTGAATCAGAAATGGTGACAGATAACTCTGGGCTTGCATCTCCCCCATCTTTTCTTAGAGTAAACACAAAACTATCATTAGTACTTGGTGCCTTTTGCAATACTACATATATATTTTTTATGGTGCAAGTCTGCCCTAATTGATAACGGTCAGCTTCTGTTGTAGTCCAAACCATTGAACCAGCACCACAAATGTAATTAAATTCAGTATTTGTAGCATTAAGCCAATTACTCATCGAAGCTGGAATAATAAATTGCCCATCCGTATCTGCCAAAAATGTAAGACCAACCCTAAATCTAGTTGTTGTTTTAGGAGTACCAGATGGTGTGGTTTGTATACATATTGTATCCCCAGCAGATACTGTAAAACTATGAGAAGTATCATTAGCAGATGTTTCTAAATTAGAAATTGTACAAGTTACAGCAGGGCTTGAATCCCCTCCACTATCACGAACAAGATATGTCATACTATTTCCATCGCCTGGCGCATCTTCTACTGACACATATAGATTTTTAACAGTTCCACTTGTCGGGAATACCATCTGAACATCAAATTCTACCTCAGCAGCATTCTCTTCAAAGCCAAAAACTGGAAAATAACTACTTACAGATTGACTTGGGGCATATGTTGCTCCACTTAAAAGACTCTCTTTAGCTGTGCTACCATCAAATTTAAAAGTCCAACGTACACTACTATAAGATGGAGAACTTGAAGGAACGACCTCTAAACACAAAAGGTCACCAGCCGAAACAGCTACAACATCAGAATCACTCCCTGACGTATCTGTATCAGAAATAGTGAAACTTAAATCTGTTGCAACCCCATTCTTATTCATAGTAAAAGTTACACTATTCCCTGCCCCTGGAGCATCATCAAGAACAATCCTTAAATCGGATATATTACCTGCTGATGCTATAACGACTTGAGACTTTTCTTCAGTATCAGGCCAATATGGGTGGTTTGGACCACCAAATGGAGTCATATATCTGGTTTCTGTGTTACTACCATAATTTTGGCCTAAACCACCAAATATAACTTGTTCTGACATTATCTGATTACCCCTCTTGCAACCATATACCTAACAAACTTCTTTAGAAACACTTTCAATTGGACTAAATTCTCAATACTATCAATCTTATTATTTACTTGGTCCAATTTAATATTAGTAAACTCATGACCATCTAACTCTAAATCTCTTGCATCAGCTTCAACTTTAGCTGCCGCATTTGCTATTGCCAAAGTAGACATGATAGTATCAATCTGGTTCTTAACATTGGTAGTAGTTAATATAGAAGTAATATCTTGACTTGGATTATCTACTGTAACATTAGGGTCTTTACCATAAATCTTATCATATGTTACCCCTTGTGCGTGCAATACCATCACTGCAGCCGCTTGAAGTAAATTCTTCTCTTTCTGTGCCCACTTAGTAGTATCTATTGTAATAGATTGATTATTCATCTAGCATCTCCCCAAACTCCTTATAATTTTTTCCACTTCCCACCTTTCCTACTCTCCACCGTCAACTTCACATCCCCACTCTTCTCGTCAACTTGCATCTTCACCGCCATATCACCAGTCACCAATCCAATCACCCTCTCACATATCCCTTGAGGCATTGGACCACTCCCTGTTATAGCACGTTTAAGTTGGATAAACTTAACATTCCTCCCATCTGCTGTGACTGTATAATATTTGCCATTACGATAAAGTTGAAGAGAGGTAATGTTGTGAGCCGGCACATCACTCCAGTCCACTCCATCACTTTCTTTCAGTGTTCTGCCATCTCTCAAATGTACGATAAACACTTCATTACCTCCTTCGTTGGTAAGTTCAATTATTGAAATTACTAATCTTTAAGTGTAAGAGTATTTAAGTTGATACCCCCACGCTGTGTGCGCTCCATCACCAGCCGCACTATTAACCTGCACCGCTAAATAGATGTATTCACCATATGCTGCACTAACAGCCGCATAACTATATGCACTCCCAGTCGATTCAGGTGATTCAGTACCCCAAGTTGCTGATGCAGTAAGGCCACTAGGCTTGACGTATGCGCCAGTAACAGTCATTCTATGAACGAAACTTCCACCCGTCCCCATCGCTACCGATGCAGATGATCTAGACCCAGCCACATCATATAGCCATATCTTACAACTTTGAATACTGTTAGTCGCCACCTTTGGTGAAACACATTGAACTACTGACCAAGCATTAGCGGTAACCGTCCCAAAACTGAGAGATGCGATTGATGCGTAAGAAGGACCAGTTGTTGTTGCAGTTAACTCTCTCCAAGTTATTGTAGGTGCTGCCATTTATTTCACCCCCTTTCCTGTCATCATTTTATACACATCACCGTGTTCTTTTTTGAACTTCGGTAATAGTAAAATTTCTGCCATACCATCCTTATACCTATCATTATAAGCCTTCTCTATCCTCTCTCTCACTGCCACAATTTCTTTCTTGCACCAAATATCTATCGACCTTTGTAAGGTTTTAATCTTTATCCCCTTAAACTTCAATATTCCACCCTCCGTTGCATTCACTAACCTAGTTGACATAAACCTCGAGTTGTCACGGAGCCATCCCCAAAACATCAACAACGTCTGATGAGTTAGGACTAGTTTACCATGTATGTCGGGAAATAACATACAATTACCCTTAAACTTAGACCCTTTCTGATAGTTAACTTTGTACTCCTCAACTCCATCGGCATATACCTTCTCAGTTGACTCCCAGCATAAATCTTGTCCAATGAAAATAATGGGGTCACACCACATAGCAGCCGCAAAGCAAAAAGCTCCCCCACTTGACAGTATAGCTGCAGGCAACGCTCCCCTCCTACCAAGGTGGTAAGGTGCCCTCTCAAATATCTCATTCTTATCATCCTTTAGGTTATATACAGCTAAATGTGTTGGGTCTACCGTCCTAAATATAGATGGGTGAACTACCGGTGGAACAATAGTATAGAACTTAGTGGTATCAATAGGCTTCCCATCAATGAAGAAGTTCTTCTTCTGTTTAGGTGTTGGGTCAACCATAACCACAAAGTCCGGATATACGTCATACTTCTTAACCAACACGGGTAGTGCCGCATCACAAGCGACGATAATAAAGTTTGAGCGATATTTCTTAAGTAGATGTCCATTCTTATCCAGAGATGGCCCTGCCCCCACAACGATTGCAGGGACACCTTTAAATAGTTTATCAAACCCTGTAATCCCCGGATAATTACTCGACTGTATAGTCGGCATATTCCATAAGAAGTTCGATAACTGCGACTTAAATAACTCATCCCTACAGCTATCATTATACGATTCTCTTTGTGCATCCAAATTCCTTTTGTCATAATACTCTCCAGCACTTAACATTTTCGCCATAAATACACCTCTCCTTCATTTGACGACCTCACAAGGTCCGTCGCGACCCGCCTTAACCTGTATTTCTTCCACTTCTCATCCCACCACGATACAGGTTTAACAGTTTCATGTAGTTCCAACTCCGGACACATACGAGCTGGGACAGTAGCTACCGTTACAAATATATATTTCTTACTAACCCTAATAAGCTCTTTAATAGATATATCTATATCTTCTTCAACTATATGTTCTAGGACATCAGTACAGAATATAAGGTCGAATGTTTCCGCCTCGAATGGGATATTTTGAATGCGTGCTTTGCGAACTAAGTCTGTATCGACAAAGATTTTGAGGAAATTTTTAAGCAGATAATCACACACCTCAATCCCTCTAGCATCTTTTCTTGCTTTGAGGAAACCGAGAAGTGTATGTCCCATACCACAACCTACATCCAACACCGAATTAAATTTAATTTTACCTAGTAGATATGATATAACGCTAGCTCCCACACTAGGCTTCTGGTAATTCGGGTTCTGGTATGCTATGTTGTACTTCTCCTCCGGGTTTAACTTCGTTCCCGGTCTCAAGTTCCTTCCAGTTGGCGTCTGTAGCTTCGTCTCTCCACTTCGCATCTCCCACTCCCTTCAAATTATCCATCTCACACTCCTGGTACGTTTCTACCTGTAAATGGATTAGTCCACCATTCCCCTGTCAAACTCGCTTCTGCCCCTGACTGAAATCCTCTCGCAACTGGGTTCCAATCCACCGCAGAATGGTCACTTGTTAAACTAGCTTCAAATAGAGGAGGGACCATTTCCGCTCCCCAATATGCTGCATCTTCCAACTCTCTTAGTTGTTGGAAGCAGAAAACCGTCGCAATCGAAACAATCAAATTATCTTTCCTAGTTAAAGCTGATGTAGCAGTACTAACGCTGAAATCAGGAGGGTATATACTACACCTCAAATTCAACACATACGCATCGTTAGGTATTTTATATAACTCGAAGTTAATACCATAATCCACATAGGAGTTAGAACTCCCTGTTGCCGCCACCTCTGGTCTAGGCACCATCCTATCAAATAGTCTAGCAGGAACATATGTCAACTTCTTTGAGGATGCACCATCCTGAAGAGTCATCGAATATATGTCCTTCATTCTAGTTGGGAAGCCATATCTCTTATGCGTATTCACAGTAGCCCCAGTATAGTTCTTCCTCATCTCCTCATAGGTATGTAGGTCAGCTAGATAGTCCTGCGCCCAATTCAACCTCACATTAATGCGGGCATCAGGATATCCCTCCACCTTACGCTTTATGTTGAAGCGCACTTCATCAAGCATGTCTGCTCTTGACATCGCCATCTCTATTTCTCCTTAAAATAAGTATGTCTACCTATCTTCTTAACTGCCTCCACCTTCGACTTATCCCAAGTTTTGGGGAAGCCAAATTTATCTATATTCTCAAATAGTGTAGCTCCATTGGTATTATCCTGATTATCTTCTGAGAGGACTTGCGCTGCCGCTTCCTTCATCCTTTTAAGCGCCATATTCTCAAAGGGGTTCATCTCCCCACTATTAACCTTCTGCCATTGAGGGGAGTTAGTGCTAATTGCAGATGACATCTTATTCAATACCGTCTTCAAATCCTTCCCATAGCGTCCGTCACGAAGGCGGTTTATCGCCACATTCCCAATCCCCATCCACGCTTCAGTACCTCCCATTGCATCTTCAGCAAAAAACACTTTAGCAAGAAGCTCTGCATCCGCTTCAACTGGATTGATAGCGTCGGCGATATAACTTTTATCTTGCCCATTAGTGGGCTGTTCGCCATTAGACATTGTAGCCTCCAGTTTATGCTTCGTCGTTAATGAGGACCCAACTTGTCCCGCCATCATCGTTGATGTAGCAATCACCATAAGTAGCATCTGCAGCCCCACCCGTAACATATGCCATAACCAGAAATGTTCCTTTGGGTGCTGTAACAACCCCTTCAGGAGATGTCCCACTTGATGTCCACACCTGCACGTGATTGAGGGGGTCACTATTCCCTTCAAACATCTTTTCAATAAGTAATGCTCTAGCTCCTCTCGCACTCATCTCACTCCCTCCTTATTTTCTAATCTCTTTGATTTCAACACTCTCTATAGTATTGTTATCCATGAATGCGCTGGCAACAATTACCATCTCATTCATTTTATTCCTACAAGAGAGTTGTATACGCATCTCATCCTTATCAACAACAATCGCATTGTTGTCGCCAGGATATACCTTAAACTTTATCTTCTTCCCTTCAGCATCTGTTATCTCGAACTTTCGGTAATACGCCATACTCTACCTCAATTTAGATAAGGAGGGAGACATCTCTGCCTCCCACCTATCACCTATTCGCTAGTCGTCATCTTCAGGTGCTGCAGTAAGTTCCTCTTTAGGGATTGCCACCTGTGCATCTTTAAGATAATCAGCTTTAGTCTCATACTTTTTTACTTCAGCCATCATATTCTCCTTATGGTGAAATCTGTAGGAAAATCAAAGGTGTGCCTTGTGTTTCAGCACCACCAGCAACCCTCGTGATTACACACCCAGCATGTTGCCTCATCGTTGTAGTTGCATCCTCAACACCGTGCAATACAACACTTCCGTTCTGCTCAAAAACAAGCTGGTTCTGGTTAGCACCATTACCTATTGTATTCGAGCCATCGCCATCTTCAGGGTTTATCCAAGTAGGTCCCCAAGTCTGCAACCAGAGGTATGGGTCTGTGGTATCTGCATCAATCATTGGCTGTCCCACAAACATCCTCTGCCCAGCTGTCACCATCCTTACATCACTGTAGATGTTGCCAGTAATTTCTGTATATGCACTAGCAGAGCACTCATACGGAAGTGGGGAGTCTATAGTGAGAGTTGTAGTTCCACCGTTAGTTGTTACCGCAGTGTTATCAACTATTTGGAAGACGTAATCGGTGTTGGCTGCACCTGCATTCAACCTAAAGATAACAACCCATCCACCTTCAAGTTCGTGTGCTGCCACCGTTCCATCTCCAGCAACACCTTCATCTGTACCAATCGTTGCATATACTGTGCTACTACCAACTGGTGTCACTGTAGGAACTACCTTCCAACTGCTTATTCCATAATCATAATAAGCACAAGCCCTATGAACAACTAAAGTCCCACCAGCTTTAGCATACCTAAACACCCTGTCGCCTCTCACCATCTTCGTTCCTAGACGAAGTTTTTGCGTAGAACTTTTTTCGTGAATGCCCTGTGGTGAAATCATAATACCAGGGTCTGCACATAAAATCTTCTGTCCGCCCATTTTAAACCTCACTTTAGTTAAGCCCCCTCAGGAGGGGGAGGTTGTTAAGGGTGGAGACATCCCCACCCTCCTCCTACATTTGTTACACGTGCAATCTTAAATAAGCTAAACTCGCATCTAGTGTAGTAGTAACTGCACAAGTTGCAACCCCAACAGTCCCAAGAACACCATCAGTTGCAGGTATCACAGTACCCGCACCTAATATGAGATTGTTGCCAGGAAGACCAGATGTTCCAGTTAAAACTACCATCGCAAGTCCCCAAGTCTGCACCCAACCATATGGCTTTTCACTATAATCAACAGCCACCAAAGGAACTCCAGCAGGATGCTCGTCGCTGTCCACCGCGATTATCTTCAAGTTCATGAATGGACTACAGCTAATACAAATACCTGCAGTACCCCCCGTTATGGCTGTCCTTATATCATCATACAACTCAATCTCAACGGTTTGGGCTTTTCTCCCAGCGTACGCACCATTCTTTCTAATCTTGTAGATTTGGTCCACTCCACCCGAGTCGGTCAGTACTATATAACCATTTTCCAACATACCCGCAGTAACACTAGCCAAGGTTGTGTCGGTAATAGCAATAACCTTCTGCCCAACTGTTGGGTCGTCAACTATAGGAATCTCCGAAAACTGCGATTGAGCCTTAGTCATCGTTCCCAACTTGTCATCAGCAAGTAGAATAGGTCCAGCTATACTCGCATCCGTACTAGCCATTACACCAGCATCTATATCTGCGCTAAACTTAGAATAGTAGAATACTCTATCTCCTAGGGGGAGACGTGTTCCTACTGCGCAGGTAGGTGCATCCGTGAAATCGTATAAGCTCTGGCCTGATACTAACGCACCATAATTACCTCCAGCTATCTTTGCCATTTTAATCTCCTTAAGTTGTTCGAGGTAGGCGACCTAACCACCATCTCGACCATATTTTTATCCTCTGTTAGGTAGAGCTTAAATCAATTAATAAGTGGTACCAGCTTCAGAGATGTCGAAAATTACTCCTAATCTCTTTCTGTTCCCAGTCGCCAAATTACCCACAGTCATAGTATGTGCAACACGGTCGCGTGGTTGGTTGATGATAGGGAGCCACTCACCTAATGTGAAATTCTCGATTGGGTCTGCAATCCACTGCATTACATCTGTATTTAGCATGTAGAGTGAACCTGCGGGCGCACTCGGTGACCAAGTTATTGGTCTTCCCTTATACGCACTATCCCCAAATCCCAAATCAGCTAACTTCTTATCATTGATGAGGACACGAGAAATTTCAAAAGCTTCAGCTTCATATAGCTCATGCACACCTTGAGCACAAACCATGATGTTAGGGAATCTAGTTACACCTTCCCCTTGTTTTCCGCAATCATTGAACATTGTCGCCATCCTCTTGCGGAGGTATATACTGGTAGGTTCGTCAGTCATATCTTTATAGTTGTTTCTCCACCAGCTGTACGTGTTTTGATTCAAGTTCCCTACAGTTGTGCTAGCCGTCGGGTCTTCAGCGACGATGTTACCTAACCCATCAATCTCTAACCCACTAGTCCCACTCCCATCATTGAAAAGAGAAGTCTCTAACTGGTCAATCAAACTCTTCTGTAGATTGTTAATGTCAGCATTAACTTTCTTGATGAGTTGCGCCTGTCCCCTATTCTGTTGAAAATCGGTGAAGTAGCGTATGATATGACCTGTTAAATACTTCCAATTCCAATGCACTACAGTTAATGGGTCTGTAGATTGTAAACTTACAGAGCCACCCTTTCCTACATAGGTGACTGTTTCATTTTTGGCATATTGCAAAGGAATTTCGATGCTACGACCACCACTCTGAGTGTCCCTTTTACCAGCCTTGGACATCATATACCAGAAAGGAGTCGCGTTAAACGCGTTGTCTACAATCTTTTTCTTTCGCAAATACCAAGTTGTTGTATACATAGTGTCTAGTTGCTCGGTCACTGTTGGTGTTGCCATTATTATCTCCCTTTATGTTGTTTTTTGGTTTCCGAATGCCTTTTTGTACGCAAGTTCACCAGCTTGCTGCTCAGTCAATTCTTTCTGTTGCGTACCACTTCCAGGCAATCCGTCTTCGCCTTTCTCGGCAGCCGTCTTAGCATCCTCATCAGCTTTTTTCTTCTCTGCTTCAGCCGTATCCTTAGCTGCTTTCTCCGACTCTAAAACAAATTGCTGGTAACACTTTTCAGCACCCCACTTCGGATTATCTTTAGCTACCTTGAAGATAGCATCCTGATTATCTGAAAAGCTCGGTTTAGTATCCGAACCATCGTGCTTCATCATTGTGAGCGATACGTCGATTTGGGCTAGGGCTAACCCAATCTTATCCTCTAACGAGCCTATCTTTTTATCGACACCACTAACAACTTGGGTTAGTTCACCAGCTGTTTTCTTGCCCATGAAAGCTGCTATCTCAGCATTTGTTGCGTTCTCAAAGTCAAAATTCTCGGCATTCACATCTATATTACCCCCACCCCTATCTTTGTCTTTACCCTTAGCACCCTTATCCTTATAGTCGAGGTAACTTTCACTGAGGAGTTCTTTTTGCGCCTCGTCGAGTTGACGTTCAAGGCCACCCTTCGCGTCCTTTAATGTTCCTAATTCAGTCTCCAGACCCCCCAATTTAGTTAGGGCATCATTTAACTGTTGCTGGACTTCGCCTCCACCTTTATCATTTCCGTCGCCTGGCATTTTCTCTTCTCCTTAATTGCCCCTTAAATCTCTCTCAATACATGATTTGCAGAGCCATTTGTTATGAAACTTTTTATGCTTCCCTATTCCTAATGTGTTCTCACAGTTATAACCCTCACACTGTATTTCCTCGGGAGAACCTTGTTCAAATCCTCTCATTGCTTCCTTCCCTTTCCACACCCTATACGCCTTGAGCATGTGGCGCCAAGCCATCGTTACTTGACTTGCACCAAACACACCCTTTTGAACTTCTGTAAACTCCACTTTGTATGGGACGTTTGAATATGCTTCGATGTGTACCGTCCCTAAAAGGATGGGTTGAGGAGGGGGTCCCGCCACTTTCTTCTCCACTTTCTTTTCCACCTCTTTAGTAGAAGTCAATTCCAATTCCGCCTTAGTTGGTTTATACCCAGTTGGGAACTTCCCTGTGCCTGGTACTGTCTGAGGTCCTTTCACCGACTCTATAACTTTCTTGGGTGGGGCTTGTTCAGGAATCATAGGTCCAGAATGAACCTTGCTTATGTTGTCCATATTGCTACCTCCTTTCTACCATATTTACAATAACCTACAAGCCGTAACATCATGTTTTTTACATTCCTCTCTCAACTGTCTCTTACTAGTGATGAGGAGGGGTGCCTCACAAATATCTTCATACACCATCGGCTTGAATATACTTACATTCGGTCCTTCACGTCTATTCTTATTTTTGCTTGCACAAATAGAACAATAGCCACCTGCGATGAAACCATGTTTAGGACATATTATAGCTACCGTCTTCCCCCGCACAGGTTTTTCATTAGCTTTTCTAAATGCGGGATTAGTAACATGTATATCCATTATCCAAAAAACCTCCCTATCGTACTCGCATTATCACTAGCCCTCTGCTGTAGTAGTGGTTTATTATCAACTAATCCTTGTTGTTGCTGTTGGAATTGATTCATCTCCATTGGCTTTTGCTGTGTCTCTTGCGCTTCAGGAAATACATTCATCGCATCAACCCACTCAAATTCCCTCAGCAATAGCATCATCAAATAATCTATATTCGCACGAGGGTTTTTACCTAATGCTTGGATTAGTTGAACAATCTCCTGTTTCTTCAAATTCTTTGTCTTTGGTGTCATACTCTCTACATCAACTCTCAGTGCATATTCCCCCCTAATCTGGCGAGGATTATACTTAATCCAATACTTAGCCCCATCATATCCAACCACTTGTGCAACTTGGTCGGAGGTCCACTTATCAAATATAATCTGATTAACCTTCCTCATCAATTGTGTTAAACATGTAGCCACAATATCCCTACGTTCATCCATCCTTATTTCCCCACCACCGTGAACCATTTGCATCTCAAATTTAGTCCTTCTTCCAGGTGGTGCCTCCCCTAGGTCTTGCCTGCTATGACCAAGAAGTTCACGAACTTCACTGCGGATAGATTCAACCCAACCCATTAAATCTGGGGGGATGTGGGGTTGTAGTATAGCAACCACATCTTTGGGAGAACCTTTAACCTCAATCCCTGGACCAACCGTTTCTGATAGCATTCTCTCAACTGCTTCAGGAGAAATCTTCCCCTTTTCATATAGGAATTTGAGTAAAGATATACGACGATGATACATCGCTTGAGTCTTTGATTCATTTATTTCTAGTTGTTGTGGCTCAATAATCTGAACATCTGAAGGTCCCCAATAATATTCCGTATCCTCATTGAATGTGAAGTCAACATAAGGTAAACTCTCATACTGAAGAACATCCTCTTGAGGTGGTCTAATCCACTTATCATATCCTGGAACGAATGCTTTAATCTCCTTATTTTTAAAGTCCCTAATCTCATGTATCTCTACTAAATCTGCATCTTGCGATATCTCTTTATATAGTTGGGCTGTATGTATATTTTTATAAACCATCTCTAGATGAGTTCCACTAAGCTCTTTAGTGTTCGTATATTTAGGGTCATTCTTAACATCATCCAATTCCCTTATACTAACATGGTCAATCCATTTGCAATTACCCAATCTCCTAACCCCAAAGGGGACAATTATGTAATCTGGCATTATTCTAGATGCCCAAGGCATTCCAGGTTTAACATCTGTATTATACTCAACCCTCTCTCCCTTCTTCTTACCTAATTGAGAAACGGGTGTGTTGAGAAGTTGAGCAATCCTATCATTTACATTCATAGGTTGGGGTTGTGAACCAGCACTTACAGAGTCATATCCAAGTTTAATTATCCCTCTATTTGTATAATATGCATCAGCTACAGCAGTTTTCATTGTCTGCTTAATATTCATCTCTTGGATAAGCCAATTATCTATAGCTTCGATAATTTTGGAGTTCATCTGATACCCCTGCATAAAGCCAGGAGATACAATCATATATGGATTACGAAAGTAAACATTAGGTACAGTCACTTTCTCCATAGCATACGTAAGATTATACGGGAGGATGCCTCTAGCGTCGGAGGCATATCCTGGAAATTTGCCCCTCCCGTAATCCCTGTAGACAGGCCACCTCTTACTATTCCCATAATTCTCTTTATAGCGAATACCTCTCTCTATAACTTCAACCCATTTATCTATGTCTGCGTTTGGCACTATTTAGCTCCTCTTTCTTTTAACGCGTCTGCAACAAATCCTCTTCCCGTACCTCTTTTAGGTAACGCCTTAGTCCCATGTAATCTTATATGTCTCTTTCGGCGTTCGGCGTCTGTGCGAGGATTTCCAAATTTAGGTCTGTCAAACATTACTTTACTCCCCTCTAATCAGCTAAATAAACATATACAGTTCCGTGGTCGAGAGTAGCTACAGTCAAACCATTGGTAGCAAATCCCCTCCCCCCAAAATAATCAGTTTGAATAAGGTCGTTGTAGGCTACTGCACTAAGTTGCCCTACCCATATCACCTTCCCATCACCATCATGTAATGTGCAAGTATCACTAGCTGCTGTACCAATATACTTAATCACTTTAATACGAATAGTTGTTCCCTTGGCAACAACTTCTTCAGCCGTATCTAATATCCAAGGATTCCCAGTTTTAACATTACCTGCCATTACATCCTCCCTTTAGTATGTTCAATAATTGAAATTACTAATTAAACATCTCGCCCTGCTGGCATCATATACTCATTCTGACGTTGAAATGGATATGGTGCCTGATGTCCCTTCCTACAACTCTTCCTAATCTCTTCCAATGTAAAACTCTGCCTATAATTTTTATCTATTACCTGTTTCTCCTCAGATTTTTCTGGGTAATCCGTCGCTTGATATCTATGAACCTGCCAAGACAACGCATCAATCAAATCATCATGTCTGCCGTGGGGGAAGGTAGTTAATTCCTCTTCCAACTCCCTCATACCCTTCTTCATATACACTACCCCATTCTCGAACAGTGGCGATAGACGATTCTTGATACGCGCCTCTTTCTGGATTAGTTTAGCCTTCACCGCATCTATACTATAATATTTATTACGTTTAGCCATTTCCTCCCTAAACCCAGCCTCGAGATGTGCATATTTATTAGTCTCAATTCTAATCTTATACGCATTATCCATCTCTGCCATATCCATCCCCTCTTTAATTAGTTGTCCATCCGTCAATCTTCTCCTGCGATACCTCCGTATGTACATACCCTTCTTAGTATGTGCAACTGAAACTATAGCTGAATAATCTTGACTCTTCTTACCCGTTGGAGGGTCTGCTGGGTCAATCGTGATGACAGTTTCATCAATTTTTGGTAACTCATCCTCTTCATAATACCTAAACCAATCTGGATTAAATGCCATAAACTCTTTAGCTAGAGGCTGATTGAGGTAGAGCATGGAGAACATATACATCCCCATCCCCTCTTTAATTGTCTGCAATCTCTTTAAGCTGAAACGCTTATATAATGGTGAGCCATCATCTAGGTAACACTTCCTATCATATATCGCAAATTTCTCATTCTCCTTCACATAGTTGAGAAGGTCATAGCTAGCCCAATGTGTCCCTATAACTATCCTAATATCATCTTCATTTATCAATAACGGTATAGTCAAACGATGGAACCCAATCGCCTTCTCTATATCTTCCTTGCTTGGCATAGCTTCCTGCCCAGTCAACTCATCCTTCTTTGGAGCTACAGTATCATCTTCTATGATAACATTAAAATGGCGCCTAATGATATTGGCGCCAATACCAGCAGCTTCAAACGTCCCTTCAGGATAATCTTCTGGCCTATTCAAACACGCACAAGAATCAGACCATCTAACTTTAGAGAAGTGGGGAATTAGTTCTGGAAAATAATACCTATATAGTGGATTACCCTCAATGACGGAGCGGATGGAACGAACTGTTTTTTGTGCGTTTGGAGTAGTATTGGAAGTAACGAGAATACGAATGGAGGGATTTCTACTAGCTAGCCATAAAGCGAACATCTGACCTACGATAGTAGTCTTAAGAAACGTTCGAGGAAGCACTATCAAAATTTGATTGCCAGCAGATTGAACGAAATGACAGAGGTCCGTATGGAATATGGCATCATAGTATTTATCATCTAGGAATGCCTGGCAGAAGTAGCTAAAATTATCCAGTATTTTCTGTTTCCAAAACTTTCTCGCTTCCACTTTTATCTCCGTTTTGTTGCACTTCTTGCATACACCTATCCATCATATCTTTAAAACCCTGTGTTGGTTCAACCGTCTCCCCCTTCGCTATATCAGCTTCCCTCGCCCTATTCAACACTTCTATCGAAGCTTTAATACGACCATGAACATTAGGGTCTTGTAATGCACCCTTCAAAGTTTGTGCTGCCAACTCCGTAGCTTCCTTCAATATTTTATCTGGGCTTTCTACAAGCAACTCCTTAGCCCTGCTCTCTATGAGTTTTTTGTCAATTTCCTTCTGGAGTTTCTCCATCTCTTCTTTGAACAGGGGGCTATTCACAATCTCATCCAACTGCTCCACCTGCATCTTGAATATATCCGCTACATACGTATTTTTCCCACCCGCTACGAGTAGCCTCATTATAGCTCTATGTCTTGATGTTACATCTTCCATTTTGCACCTACAATAGAGAAACCTACCAAGTAAATTAATTCACCTGATAGGTTTCTATTTTTTAGATTACCTACACTCTTTAATTAAGTGTGTGTATGTGTATGAGCATCACTTGTGTATGTTATTGTTGGGGGAGGATTAGCTGTATCCCACGACCAATACTTTTGGTCGCAGTAATAATGATACTTACTCCACTCCATCCCACACTTACAACAATAAACCACATCACAATGTTCACAATGATGTAAACAATGAACACATCCACAATGGGAATGTCCATGTTTGTTATGTCCTGCCATCATCTCCTCCTTTTAAGGTTGATACGCTTGCTATGGTCGCGTCGCTATACGGCCTCACAAACCACTCTATATGACTAGTATTAGGCGACCCTTCACAGAAATTAATAACTAACTTCCCATGAAACTTCGACTCTTTTAGATGAGCTATCATAGGATTCGATTCGAACTTCTTCTGATAATCGCCCGCCCAATCTATCATATTATACCCCACTCACGAGATACCATTTTCTATTAATTCTTGGTTAGTATGTTTAATCATTAAAGTTTTAATATCTTAAATTATAATCAACTGCTATCTCTAATGAGAGTATATCATATTTAGTATGATGTGTCAAGGGATATTTCGATTATTTTTGTAATTTTAAAGTTTGAAATTATAATAAAGTTTTTATGGGTGTGGGTATATCGGACACCTTATTAGATATATAGAGAGTGGTAGGGGGGTGTCCATATACCTTTAATGGTAGGCATATCGTTTGACCTTGACACATACAGACACTACTACAGACACTTCAAGGATATATACCTATATATCGAATTTTACCATTGAAGTTATAAGTTTAAATATTATAATTATAGGGATTGAATATATAAGATATGATACAAAAAAATAAGGGGTATATATCACAAGAATATATACCCCATTACTATTTACCTAGTATAATTATACTGCGTCAATACCAGATAAATCTACTGCTTGACCGCCTGAACTTACTGTCTTGATACCATTCTTTACTTTGAGTGCCTCTCGAATGCTACGCTGAATGGCAAGTGTAAGTCCTTGATTCGCGTGTGCTAAAACTGTAGCGTCTATTTTAGTATTCTCATCGTACATTTTAGATTCACGCTTTCCTACAAACTGCGTTCCCTCGTGAGTTAACTTTGCGACTATAATCTGTTTCATTATTATATCACCGCCTTTCGTTTTGGATTTTACTACTTAGATTCATTATCTTGGGCATTATATATCCTATATAAAATAATTTGTTTCCTGCAATTATAAGTATCTGCCTTGCGTAGTATCTCTAATTCTTCTTTAGTGATAGGCAACTCCTCATAACTGTTTAAATTATAATGTAGCTCGTAAACGGGGTAGTCCTCTACTTTTATTACATACTGTTTATTATGTTTCAATGTTGCGTCTGTCATATTTTATCACCCCGCTTTCGTTTTAGATTTGCTTTGCTTGAGCATACTTAAAATATACCATATAAAATACCATTTGTCAAGTATTATTTTAAAATAATTATTACTATTTCAAATAGTAAACTTACGCCTTGCCTGTATGTAGTAGCAAATAATTATGGTATTAAAGCATTGATACCATTGAAGTTATGGCAAAAACTCAAAAATTATGGTGCTATCCATAACCTATAACCTATTGACATCATTAGAGTTAAGACCAGAATTATGGAGTTATGGCATTATGGACGGGGCAAGGTCTTTTTTGAACTTATGAATTGAACTTATAATGTCCATCTATTTTAATTTGAACTTATAATGTCCATCTATTTTGCCGTAAGTGGTTGCTATTATTGTATTTATAATAAAAAAATTATATATCAAACACTTTCCTAACAAAAATTGAACTTACAACACTATGCCTACCATAATGCCATAATACCATATTTTTGATATAACTCCAATACTATCAATACTTTACATCAAAAATAGTGTTCCATAACTTTCCATAATTTCCATAATTTTAGATATAACTCCTTGCCATTACTAGAGTTAAACCAATATCACTTTACCATAACTTCAGACCTTAAACTATTTTAAAAGAAAACTTGACAAATCCTTAAAATTATGCTATACTTTAGGCATAATCAAGATATTAAAATATCATAAAGCATTGAATTGATTGAGGATATGCCCAATGAAATCAATTGAAATTATAAAGATTGAACTTATAAAGATTGAACTTATAAATCAAATATACCATTCAAAATACTTATTGAATGGTATTTTTATTGTATCCATTGACCACTCGTAGAGAGTGAGAGGAGGTGTATTATGAAAGAATTATCTGAAGTATGGACACGACAATGTGAAGAGTTTAAGAAGAAGTTGAATGATACCAACTACGAAGAATTGAGGAGTAATCTTTGTAGTAAATGTATACACGAGATAGAGTGTTCTCACGACCAATAAATGGGAGATATAAAGATGAGTAAGATAATAGAAGTAATTGAGTTCACTAAAGAGAATTTAGATTACATCAGAGATATGGCACAATTTTACGAAGAAACACCCGAACTTGACGAGAATGAAAGGGTGAAGTACAGATATATAGCGAAGGTGTGTGAAGAAAAACTAAAATAAGGAAGCACTATTAAATGGGAGATATAAATATGATGATATGTATACAATATAAAAACGGTGATGACCACGTAAGTATATGTCAATTTGAGGAAGATTTACAAGAAAATGAAACTATTTATTTAAAGGATATTGCGCCATCGGTAATAGCAAAAACAGGAGGTTTATTCATCGAGGCATTAGGTTGTGATGTCAACTTAGGTCCCGACTTCATTGAGATATATCCCACAACGATAAATACAATCGACGAAATGAAAAAGTATTGGGGAATAACAAGTAAATAGTATTGGAATACACCATTGATACTCTAATTCAGTTAGAGAGGAGGTGAGATATAAAGATGATAGAAAGTATTAAAGTAGTTCTTATGAGAAGAGATGGGTTGAGTAGTGAAGATGCAGATGATTTAATTAGTAAAGCGAAAGAGGATTTAACCGAGCGTCTGTCGAATGGTGAGATGCCTTATGACATTTGTGAAGAGTGGTTTGGGCTAGAGCCGGATTATTTAGATGAATTAGTATTTTAAGGGAGGCCAATATGGGATTGATTGCTAAGGTAATAGTTTTAAGTGGAGCATTCTTATTGATGATAGTGATGGTGGTTGCTGATTATGTGTGTAGGTATAGGAAAGATTTGCTATGATAATTGGTAATTTCAATCTTTGAACTTACTAAAGAGGAGACAATCAAATGGAGAATGGACGCTTAAGATATTTATTAAAGAGAGGCAAAGAGAGTAAATCAAGAGAGAAGGTTCTGCAACAGTATATGAATGGGAAGTGGATAGAAGTGCGGTTAGTGTATGAAGTAAATGAGGAGCTTATAGAAGGCGACTGTCCTCTTGGTGGTGATATTTCAAATGATTGTAAAGGTTGTGTGTATAGTGCAGAGTATCACTATGATTATTTCGTAGAAAATTGTATGCTAAGAAAAGAGAAGCGAGGTGTTAATAAGAAATGAAGATGATTAGAGTGTATATAAATAGTAAAGTTAGTGGTAGTCGTGAGATAGTGAAGGCGGAGGTGATTAGGGAGAATTCAGCTTCGTTTATAGTTAGGTTGGTTGATGGTAATATAATTAAGAGGAAGAAGGGTAGGGATATACCACCGAAGGAAAAAGATGACTAGGGGAGAAGCAGTAAATTACTTAGAAAGATTATTTAAAGAAGAGATAGGTATGGGCACTATGACAGTAATGTTAGGTAGGTATGATTTGGAGAAGATAAGATGCGCTGTAAATGCGTTAATGAGAGAGGAGAGAGATATGATTAAGCCTCAGGATGTAGCGATAGAAGTCCACGAATGTGTTAGGAATAAGATGCACGGGACTTTCGGGAAGTGTTGTAGGGAGATAGCTATAAAGCATAGAGTCAGGCAATATGATGTGGAGGTTATTACGGTTGGGTATTATCCGCAGTATATGAAGGAGTGGGGACCATATAATAGGAGAAAGGATAATGTGTAAGCTGATGTGGTGTCCAGATTGTAAGGAGTCAGCAGTTGTATCTAAGGTTTATAGATGTGAGAAAGATGGGAAGAAGAGGACTGTGTTGTATTGTATAAATGAGGGATGTAGGTATAGACGATATACTGAAACTGTATGGGTGGAGAATATAGATGAAAAATCTTGATAATTTACCATTTTCAGAAGTACAGGAATTACTTAAAGCTAGTGATAATGCTAAAACAGTTAAAGAAGGCTTGGCGATATGTAGGAGTTTCAGAGATAAATATAAACTGACAGATAAGGAAGTATTAACCATAATTAATAGGAGATTTTAAAGCAATATCCAAAATGAGGGAAATAGAATAATGTTATGTAAAGAGATGGATGGTTGGTGCGCATATTGGATTGGAGGTAGGTGTGTAGCTGATGATATGTGGGCGGCTCACCACTGCCAAGGAGTTGAGCCTGTGCCGTTATGGATGGATAGTTGGAAAGTTATTGGACTTCTAGATAGAGATGAGTTGAATGCGCAAATGGATGTGGCGGAAACGATTATTAAGAAGGCGCAACCCATTGACACTCATAATCCTATTGATGGGGCTGTATGTGACCAAGTGAAGGCAGCTTGTCAGATGTTTTTAGAGATAATCGCTAAGTTTACTTCGGGGGTATTTAAGAAGGGAGATGATATATTTAGTGCGAATGGTGTAGATGGTGAGGAGGTGTTAGATGAGAAATGCAGAGGAGATGACGGAAGAGGAATTGAGAGAGGAGTTAGTGAAGATTAGAGAGGAGAGGAGTGGGAAAGGTAGAGAGCGTAAGAAGGTTGCGAGGACAAAAAGGATAGAGGGGGTAAGGAGTGATGCCAAGAAAAGGGCAAACCAAAAAGCTGTTGAAGAAGCAGACTGGGTCTAATCCACCAGAGAAGTTAGTAAGTTCAAAAGTTGAAATTACTAAATCCACACATACCGCATCTCTCCTTCAATATCGGAGTAATGTAGGTAAGGTTACGGATAGGATTAAGGAATTTGCATTGAAACAGTCGGATAACTTGCTGACTGTGAAGATGGCGTTGATGGGGGCTGTTAGAGATGTGGAGAGTATGATTAGAGAGAGGAGGCAGTGATGGTAACGAAGAGACAAAGAAATGCAAGTGAGAGAAATTGGACAATATTCCGCTTGAGGGGTGCTAAGAGTATTTTCGTTACTCTCATTAGAATTGGTGGTGATAAAGAAACTAAGCTGGCGTTGGAAGGATTGAATTTGTGTGGTAAGATACTAACGCTGATGAGGAAAGGAGGCAGTGATGGAAGATAGTAATAGTTTTCATAGAGTGCAAATTGATGAAGGGAGTAAACATCTATGGGAAGAGCAGTTAAGGAAAGGGAAGGAGAAGGCGAAGGGTATACTAGATAAGGAGGCGGGTGCATTTATCTTGATATGGACTGATAAAGTAGGGGAAGGAGGAGGAGCTTTAACACATGCACCTTCAGGTAAGGTTAGGCATTTTTTGGCGATGCTGGATACGGTGATTAAACAGATGATAGCGGAGAGCATACATTCGACTATTATGAGTATAGAAAAGGGGGTAAAAGAAAATGAGGGGAAAGGTGGCAAAGACACTAAGGAAGATGGTATACAAGGACCAGAGCCAAAAACCGACAGGCCGTCAATATAATGTATTTGATGGAATGGTGGTGGCGACTGGACTAAGGCAGGTTTATCAGAGGGCGAAGAAGATGTTTCTACAACAAGGGAGGAAAGAGAGATGAATGAGGCAGGTAGAACGATTACACCAAAGGTTTGTGATGAATGTAAGAAGTTGTGTATGCCATTACCGTGCTCGTCCAATCCAAAGGCGTCTGAGTGGTATTGTGAGACAGACCATAAATCGTATAGGATGGAGGTAGAGGTGGCTGAGGCAATATTGGTAGCAGAAATGCAAGGGAGGAGGAGGAAGGGATGACAGGTAACTTTGATATAAGCAAGAGGATGTATGATAGCTCCTGCATCTCAGACTATATGGGGTGTCCTCGCTTATTCTATTATGTTTGGATACGCAGGTTAAAGCCGAAAGAGGTAGACCCCAGTCTGAACTTTGGGAGTGTGTGGCATGAGGTTATGTTGGAGTGGTATAAACTAAGGAAAGAGGGGAAGAATGTGGAGGTGAGTGCTGGAGAGGCAAGTAAGTTGTTTAGCCAATTACCCTCAGGTATCACTGCCGACCATAAGACACAAGGGTGGGGAGAGGCTATATTTAAGGAGTATATTGAGAGGTATCCAGATGAGCCGGGTAAAACATTACATTTGGAGAAGGAGTTTAGGGTAGAGATTGGTGGGAAATTGTATGGGGGGAGAATTGATAGGATAGAGGATTGGAATGGGCAAATATACATTGATGACCACAAAACTTCAGCTAGGTTAGGTGCATCATTCTTCGACCGTTTCAGACCGCACGTGCAGATGGATGGATATTGTTTTGCGTGTAAGGAAGTGTGTGGTGCGTGTCAAGGGGCTATTATCAATGGTATTTCAACAGCTAAGAACCCTAAGGACAGGTTTCAGAGGTTTCCAAGTAGTAGGACAGAGTGGGAGTTGGAGAATTTTAAGACTATATTTACTGATTGGACAGATAGAATTGAGGGTGATGTGGCGCGTGAATATTATCCGATGAAGACTAATTACTGTACGTATTGGGGGAGGAAGTGTAAGTTTTGGGAGCTTTGTGTATATGGGGAGATGGAGGAGTATAGGGAGAAGTATATTGCACAGAACTTTGTGGTTGATGAGGTGAAAAGATGAAAGAAACTATCTTATATCTTAGTATTATAGTAATTTGCATCGTTGTGATTTGGAATGCGTGTGATATATGCAAATTAAAGTACCAAATAAGAATGATAGTCAATGATGGGGAGGTGAAGTAAGATGATGGTGAGCATTAAAGATGTGGCGGTAGATATATGTAAGAGGGAAGGAGGGGCTGTTAATTTACCGATTGCGCAGGTTATGGAGGTTCTACGTATTACTCGTGATATAGTGTTGATGAGTAGTGGGGTGGATATATATTCGGTGTTGAGAGTAACATTTAAGAGGGAGGAGTGATATGAGATGGTTACAAACTCCAGGAGGGAGTGAATGGGTCAATTTAGACAATATTGAACTAATAGTGTATTTAGATGATGAGCAGAAGATAGAGTTCTATGGAGGTTCCGACTCACCATTCCCTGTGAAGTTTATGAGTATGGAGACGTATGATGAAGCTAGGGATACAATATTAAATAGTATATTAGACGATAAAAGTGTGGTTCTATTTGATAAGATAAAGGGGGTGTGAGGGATGGCGAAGCTTGACGGAACCTTGCTGTTGACTAAAAAACAAGTAAAAAAGTTGAATAGAGGCAAGACTGTTGATGTTGAACGAGAGGGGAAGACTTTGTTTATTGGCGTCAAGACTAGATTTTGTAGGGAGAAAAAGTTGGTAGAGAAAATTGCTCGACTAAAGCGGAAACTAATAGAAATGAGAGGAGGTGAAAAAGAATGCCAAATACAAAAGACATCAGTGTGAAAGACATTAGGTTGAATGTTTTGGTTTATGGTAAGTCTGGAACGGGTAAGACGACGCTTGGGTGTTGTTTTCCTAAAGCGTATGTGTTCGACTTTGATAAGGGGTTGTTAAGTCAGAGGGGAAGGGATGTAGATTACGACACTTATAAGGGACTTACTGCATATCAGGACTTTGAGATGAAACTTAAAGAATTGGAGGGGAATTGTCCTTACGAGACGCTTGTAGTTGATAGTTTAACTACTATGCAGGAGTATTTGATGGACAAGATTCTGATGGCAAATCATAAGAAGATGCCGACAATGCACGAGTGGAATGTGATGATTGCGGAACTTAAGGATTTGTTTAGCAGAATGACAAAGATGGCTCCACACACTATAATCACAGCACATGAAGAACTTAAACAAGATGAGATTACGGGGGAGATTGTTATACAGCCCCTTTGTGTGGGGAAGAAATTGCCACCTATGTTGCCGATGTGGTTTGATGAAGTGTATCGTGCCCAGGTGGGGAGGGGGAAAGATGGGAAGCCTGAATTTGCTTTACTTACATCATCGGATGTGAAGTATACAGCGAGGACTAGGTTGGGAGTGTTGGATGCGGTGGAGGTGTGGAGTAAAGATGGGAAGATGGTTAATGTATTTGATTTGATAATGGGGAAGGTGGAAGCAAGTGGAAAAGCTTAAGGTTTGTTGGGGTTGTGGTAATGTAGGACATAATAGGTTTTGTAATGTGTGTGGGGGATTGATGGTGCCGTATGATTTTAGTTGTCCCTACTGCAAAGAAACTATCATTTTGAAGAGTAAGTTTTGTGTGTTCTGTGGTAGACCTGTGCAGGAGGCGGCGGAAGTATTTGCGAAAGAAGAGATGGCTAAAGATAAGGGAGGGGGTGAGAAGTGAAAAAAGAGTTGAGTATGACCTTTGATAAGGCAACCAAAGGTTCTGTTAGGTATGCGGAAACAGTGCCTAAGGAGGAGCAGATTATCCGAACTATCTATGTTAGGAAGTCAGCTTTTTCTGATATAAAAAATGCTCCGCAGGCAATAAAAGTTATGGTTGAGTGGTAATACAAACTTACCTTAAGGAGGTAAAATGGCTAGAATAGAAGCAGGATTACACGACTTCGAGGATTTTTCACCAATTCCATCCGCAACTTATGAATTCATTATTAAGGAGCCTATGTTGGTGGAGCCAGTTGTAGATAAGACTACAGATATTGGAGGCAAAACTTTCAACTTCATTCTCTATCCGGAAGTGATTGGTGGTGAGAAAGCTGGTAGGAAAATAAGAAGGCAGTTCTCTAATGGCTCAAAGGGTTCTAGGTATTTTATGAAGAGCTTCTTGGAGAAGATTGGTGTTGCAGTTACTAAAGAAGGTGCTTTCAACAGTGAAGATGTGTTGGGGAGAAGGTTTAAAGCTGCTGTTGGTGAGAGGATGTATAATGACCAACAAGGTAATTCTAAGAAAGCTAATGACCTTGATACTGAGAGTGCGGTAGCTATTTAGTAATTTCAATAATTGAACTTACGCCGTTTAGCTGTGGCGTGGTAGCCTAATAGGTCAAAAGGTAGACAGACTGCAGATGAAGCCTGCGTCTATTGCAATCCCAACTGCCAGCTACTCGGCGTAAGCCCTTCCAATCTCGAATAAAGAAGGAGGATAACAAGGAAGAGGAGATATAATGCCAAAGGTTAAGGTTGCAGATGTAAAGATTAAGGAGCAGAGGTTTAGAGAGGATATGGGGGCTATAGAGGAGTTGGCGGTATCCATTCAGAGGCATGGATTGTTGCATCCCATAATTGTTCAGCAAGAAGGCAATGATGTTTGGCTTAGGGCAGGAGAGAGGAGGCTTAAGGCGCATCAGGTTCTTGGTTTACTCGAGATTGAAGTTAAGTTTATGAATAATTTATCTACTCTTGAGGGTAGAGAGGTAGAGATTGAAGAGAATCTCAAGAGGAAGGATTTTACCTGGACTGAAGAAGTTAAGGCTAGAGGTGAGGTTGATAAAATTAAGAGAGAGTTGTATGGACATGCAGTTAAGGGACATGGTGGTGGGTGGAGTATAAGGGATACGGCAGATAGCCTGGATGTTAGTATAGGAACCGTCTCACGTGATTTAAGGATAGCTCAAGCGTTGGAGGAGTTTCCCGAATTAATAGGGGAGAAGACTAAGGAAGCGGCGTGGAAGAAATATCAGAGGCTTAGAGAGAGAAGTTTGGTGACGGAGTTGGCTGAGAAGGTGAAGGTTAAGGTGGATGTTAAGTGTTTAGTGCATGGAGATAGTAAGGTAGAGATGAAGAAGTTGAATCCACACTCTGTTGATTTGATACTGACAGACCCCCCATTTGCGATTGCACTTGATAAAGGGTTTAAGAGTGCGGATGCTTGGGCCGGTAAAGTTTATGATGATGAACTTCAGTCGGTTATGGATACCATAGACCAAGTCGTCAGACAATGCTTTAGAGTGTTGAAAGAGAATAGGCATATGTATTTGTTCTTTGCCATACAACACTTGGAGTATGTTAGGAAGATGATTGTGGATGCGGGGTTTAATGTTGGGGAAGTGCCGTGTATTTGGCATAAGACAGGAGGGAGTGGGGCAGGTGGAAGTGATTATGCTTACGCTTCTAATTATGAGGCGTTCTTCTTATGTATGAAAGGGAGGCGTCCGTTGACTAAGTTGGGGGAGAGTAATGTATTTGTGGAACCGAGGATAGCACCTCAGAGGAAGGTTCATCCGACGCAGAAACCAGCCAAATTGATTAGGCGTTTAGTGGAACAGAGTAGTCAACCGGGTGAGTTGGTGATTGACCCATTCGCGGGGTCAGGTTCGACACTTATTGGTAGTCTACAATTGAAGAGGGAAGTGTGGGGATGTGAGTTGGATAAGGAGTATCATAGTCAAGGGGTGTTGTTACTTGAGGAGTTTAAGAAACAGGCGGAGGCTGTATGAGCTTAAAGGATAAGTTGATTGAATACTTTAAAACTGTTACATTTGAGGAGTGGGAGCGCGGATATGATTACAACTTTTACACTGGTTTTCTAAAGAATAAAAGCGCGCTCCTAAAAAGGAATGGTGAGAATTTACACAGCGACGAACTTGTTGATGATATTGTTGCAATTGTTGAGGGGGAGAAATAGATGAGAACGATACATAAATATTCACTTAAGTGCTGGGAAGTTAATAAGGTTAAGATGCCAATGGAGTCGGACATCATCAGTGCAGGTCTAGCGAATGGACAGATTTGTATTTGGGCGGAAGTAGATACGAAAAGTGAGACGAGTGAAAGGGCGATATTGGTGATTGGGACAGGGAGGGAGATAAATGAACGTCTTGCATTAGAGAAGATTGGGACGGTTGTACAGCCTCCCCTTAGTAATGCACCAGTATCTGTAATGGATTTGGTGTGGCATGTATTTGAGGTGTTGTGATGTCTACAATGTTATTAAAAGGGATGATATTTGCGTATGTTATTTTAGCACTTGTGGGTGTGTGCGAGAAGAATTGGGGGTTTGTTTTGTATTTTACTGGAGCCGCACTTCTAACAGTTGGAGTGGTGATGATGAAATGAGGGGATATGAAGAGAAGGCTAATGTATATATTTGTAGGTGTGGGAAGAGGTATTTCCCCTGTAGGCATGTAGATAAGGGGATGTGTAGTTCGTGCTATAAGGAGATGGTTAGGAGAGGTAAATTTAATATGAAAGTGAGGGTATGAGGATATGATGTTACATGAACTTTTTGGTGTTATACTTATAGTTGATGCTAGCCTATCATTACTGCTTCCATTAGATAAACATTGGTTGTGGCAATTAGGCAGACTGGTGAGGTTGGGGATAGGTGTATGCTTAACAGTGATGTAGGGAGGTAGAAAATGGGTAAGATTGAAGGCTTTTGGCAATCACGGAAGATACAGATAACCCACCCCGAAGACGACTGCCTACCAAGAGAAAAGAGGAGAGTATTGTTTGAGTTTGAATGCAAAACTAAAATATTTGATGACGCCGTTCTCTTTGGAGGCTTTAAATTCTACTGGAGATTTATTGGAGATGTAATGTGGAAGGAGGCGATATCGTGAGTAGGATTGTACCTTTCGAGGGACCGACTAACGCTAAGATTTATATTGTGGGAGAGGCGCCGGGAGTGCATGAGGAGATGGAGATGAGGCCATTTGTTGGAGGGGCGGGGCGCCTACTCGATAGACTATTGATGGAGACGGGGTTGGTTAGGAAGGAGTGTAGGTTAGCTAATGTTATGCGGGTTCGCCCAGTTGGGAATAACTTCGCACATTTCTACATAGACCGCCAGCTCCGACTGCAGTCGCAAGAACTTCTCGATGGGATAACTTATCTTAAGGAGGATATTAGAAGGTGCAATCCCAATGTTGTGTTAGCTCTGGGAAATGAGCCTCTTCGTGCTTTGATTGGAGAGAGGGGGATAACTAAATGGAGGGGGAGTATACTGTTTAGTAAAGATGTTGGATGCAAGGTCATTCCTACTATACATCCAGCTTCATTGTTGAGGATGTGGGATAATGTGCCGTTGGTGATGTTTGATTTTAAACGCTTAAAGGAAGAGAGTTTGAGTCCTGATTATGCCATTCCTCACAGAGCTTTTATGTTAGCTCCTACCTATGAACAGGTTATGGAGTGGTTGCATCGTCTTCACTCTGTTAAGAGGGTGTCGTTTGATGTTGAGACGGATATAGCTACCAATTGGATGACTGCTATAGCATTTGCTGATGCGCCATTCTCAGCCATCTCTATACCCTTCACTCGTGGGACTGCACCCTATTGGACGATAGAGGATGAGGTTGAGATATGGAAGGAAATCAAATTACTATTAGAAGATGAGGGGGTAGAGAAGATTGCTCAAAATGCCCAATTTGATATTATCATGTCTGCGATAAACCCATATCATAGTAAAGTTAAGAATTTATGGATGGATACTATGTGTGGCTTCCACACTCTCTATCCTGAAATCGCAGCAGGTATGTCAGAACTTACAGGGAAATCAAGGTTAGGTGGTGGCAAATCTCTAGCTTTATTAGGTTCGATTTTTACGCGCCAACCCTACTATAAGCATTGGGCACATACTTCAGATGATAAGATGTTCTGGAAGTATAATGCAATGGATGCGGCTGTCACATATGAGGTTGCATTAGAAATTGAGAAGGAGATGGAGGAGATGGGGGTTACTGATTTCTACCATGAATTCGTCCATCCTCTCCTGCCAATATTGTTGAAGGTGCAAATGCAGGGAGTGAAGTTGGACCAAGGTGTGAGGGTGAAGGCGGAACTTGATTACACTAAGGAGACAGCGCTTCTGCAGGTGAAGTTGGATAATGTGGTTGGGAGGGCTGTGAATGTTAATTCTAATAAGCAGATGAGGGAATTGCTGTATGGTGATTTGAAGTTGCCGACTAAATATAAGAGGGGGACTACTAATATAACAGCTGATGAAGAGGCGTTGGTGACATTGTCTAAGCAGTATCCTTCACCCATCTTTGACCTCATCTTGAAGATTCGTCACAATAGGAAGTTGCTATCAACTTACTTGGTTAATAGAGGGGGAGAAGATGGGCGTATTCGCTGCTCCTATGTTATAGGTGGGACTGAGACTGGCAGATTGAGTTCTAGGAAGAGTGTGTTTGGAACTGGCACTAACTTGCAGAACATACCTAAGGGTATATGTAGGAAGATGTTTGTGGCTGATGAGGGGAAGGTGTTTGTAGAGGTGGATTTGAGTCAAGCTGAAGCTAGGGTTGTAGCTCACCTATCTGAAGATGAGAAGTTAATTGAGGCATTTGGTGGGAAGGATGATGTGTATAAAAGTATAGCATCTTGGATATTCAATAAATCTATAGGGGATATAACAACAGGTGATAAGAAGTCAGATAGGGAGAAGGCTAAGCACCTAGTTCACGCATCTAATTATGGGATTGGTCCGAGGACATTTGCATTCGTGGCGGATATAGGTGGGAAGGAGGCTAAGTTGTTGTTGCAGAGATACTTTGATACATTCCCTAAGATTAAGGCGTGGCAGTTCAGCGTTCAATCACAGCTTCGTAGAAGCAGGACTATGGTTACTCCGATGGGGCGTAAAAGGACATTCTTTGGGAGGTGGGGAGACCAACTATTTAGGGAGGCGTATGCGTTTGTTCCTCAGAGTGTTGTTGGTGATGTTCTTAATAAGGCTATCATCAACTTGAATGTGATACATCCAGAGGCGGAGTTTATGTTGCAGAATCACGATGCCTTTGTTGTTCAGGTTAAGATAGAACATTTAGAAGAGGAGATGAGATTGATAGAGAGGGCATTTGATATACCCATCTCAATCAAAGGTAGAACACTTGTTATACCAGTAGATTTTAAGGTTGGTAAAAACTGGCAGGATATGGAGAAAGTGGAGTAGCGATGCCGAATAATCATAAGAGGAATAACGGCACCGCCTCAACACGCAATGGAAATAAGAGGAATGGGAATGGGGGGAGGATACTCGATGATTGGATTGGGGGATACCTCGACTATACATCAGAACAAGAGAGCCCCTCAGCCTTCCATACTTGGGTAGCTTTATCTGTATTAGCCAGCACGGTAGGGAGGAGGGTGTGGGTTAATAGGGGGTATTACAGATTGTATCCAAATCTTTATGTTGTGTTGGTTGGGGCTAGTGCGAGAGTCAGGAAAACTACTGCTATACATATAGGACATAAGTTATTTAGGGAGGCGCTTCCAGAAGCTACATTAGTTAGCCAGAAGATAACGTTGGAGGCACTTATTAGTGTGTTTGTGGCTGATTTCAAAGCGAGAGGTGTGAGTGGGGGGTATATTGTAAGTGATGAGTTTGGGGTGTTGTTAGGGAAGGGACCGGATAGTGCTAAGTTAATGGACCTCTTAACGAAGTGGTATGATTGTCCAGACCACTTTGAGTATAGGACTATGTTGAGGGGGAAGGAAGTAGCTAATAATGTGCACTGTAATCTACTTGCTGGCACGACGCCCGAATGGCTGAAGGATACGTTGCCATCACATGCTATAGGTGGGGGTTTTACATCCAGGATTATATTTGTGTATCAAGCTAAGCCAGAGAAGTTGATACCATTCCCAGAGATTAACCCAGAGATGGTTAAGTTGAGGCTGAGGTTAATGACTGATTTGCAGATGGTTAGTGAACTTGATGGGGAGTATATGTTGACGGAGGGGGCGAAGGAATGGTATGAAGATTGGTATACGAAAATATTTAAACCAGAGGCGTCTACCGCCCCTTCTCTAGATGGGTATTTTGGGAGGAAGCATGATACTTTGTTGAAGTTGGCGTTACTGTTTGCGGCAAGTAAGGGGAACAATAAGGTGATTGGTGAAGGGGAGATGAGTTTGGCATTAAGGGCATTGAATAAGAATGAGAAGATGTTACCCCATACATTGATGTTGATACAGATGACGCAGACTGGGCAAGAGATAGAGAAGGTTCGTAGAGTGGTTTCTAGAAGAGTTGAGGTTGACCATACATCATTGATGAGGGCGGTGAGTTATTGCATATCAGCAGTTCGTTTAGATGAGGTTATAACGGAGCTGATAAATGCGGAGAGGCTACAGCAGTTTAGAAGAGGGGGGAAGAGGTGGTATAAACTGAGGGGGGATAAGTGAATGGTTTTATAGATGCGGGTTGTAAGGGGTGTATATATTATAGGAAATGTTTTCCAGAGATGAAGGATGTAGCGACAGGAAGGCTGTTGGAGTTTATGAAAGCGATGGTGAGAAGGGACTATTGTGTGTATAATGATAAGTGCAATTATAAGGGCAAGGGTTAGTAAGTTCAATATTTGAAATTACAAGGAGGTGAGTAATGCCACTATATAAAATTGAGTATGAAGGAGGCAGCGAAGAGCTAGTCAACATACCCAATTCTGTTACTCTTCAAATGTATTTGAGGACTATTGGGGTGAAGGTGTTGAAGGTGTGGTTGTTGATGGAGGAGTATACTAGAACTAGAGGTAACCCCACATCCTAAGGAGTTTTTCATCTTCTTCTACTCTAGTGCCGATGTCCGTGCGCCACTGTCCCTCTGGTATAATTAGATTATCTATAGTTCTATAGACTCGGCGTCGGCACTCTTCAGCACTTCTACCTCGAGCTACTGCGGTAGCAACATCTCCCGCCACACCCGCCGATTCATAGTATTCATTCTTCATTATATCGCCCCACCAGATATGCTTTGCATTCGCATCAGTTACACCCAATACAGGTACCCCTTTAATTACTTCTTCTGGATTATCAGTGTGGGGATAAGGTGGGATAGAGAGGCGGACGGCGATGGCATAATCGCGGGTGAATTCACCAACATCTCTATTACCATTCACCACATTATACAAAAATTGGGTGATACTTCCCTTATGCAGTTCGATTAGGGCTTGGAGTGCATCATATCCAAATCTTACTGTGAATTCTAAACCATATAATTTGTTGGGTGTGATGATAGAGTTGAGGTCAATCGGTCCTCGGTAGTTGGTTTTCTTAAGGAGTTGGACCACCCTACCTATACTCCTCTTCACTATATTCGAGTCTGGTTTAACCATCTTCACTACATTCCCTGCACATCCAGTGGTCGGTCCAACACCACCATCCATAAACTTCTTCTCTTCATATGTTATGTTGTGCACTAACGCATTAAGTCCATTCCACCACAACTCACAACTTACCTCTACACCTTCTACATATTCCTGCAGTTCAAATTCACACTTATCGCTTTTCCATAGCTGCAGCATAGCAGCCATATCATCTACTCCCTTACCTACGTAAGTGTGGCTAGTTTCGATGTTGCCGGATGGTTTGTATACATACCTTTTATTCCTGTTCTTTTCCACGAATCGTATAGCTTCTTCATACCCCCCTTGATTAAACATCTTCGTGTCGGGGACACTTATCCCACAGGATTTCATCAATTTATATCCATACGCTCGGTCGAGCTCCGCATCATCTGCCCATCTACACGCACCTAGAACAGGAGTACCACTACTCCTAATGTAGTCAGCCAATCTTCCTGACTTAACCATATCGAACACCGCCATATCAGGGCTGGTCCTCTTGAGGAGTTGGTCCACATTATGTTTTATTGGGTATTCACCTTTCAATAGGGGGAGAGCGAAGTTAGATTTAGTAACCATACCCTTCCCAACATCCTTCGCCTGTTCTTCGATAATGTGGAAGATGGCAATATGTCCCTCTTTCTGGACACGTTCGGCTAAACCCAAGCAACTTCCACTCTTCGATACAAATAAAATCTTCATTTGGTATACTCCTGATGTATGTTTAGTTTAAATATTACTATTAATAAAACGACCCAAACTAGAACTTCTCCCATAGTGGTGCATTCTCCTTAACATCATATAGTATTAACTTCCACAAATCGTCATCACCTAGAGCCTTCCTTAAATCTTCCCCAATCATCAATTTGGGGACTAGAGGCAATGCCCTTATTCCCACAACACCATCTTTTATCTTTCTCCATAGCTGCAACTCCGCTCCGGCACCTGTGTAGGCGGATGTTCGAATTTGTCCATTTGATGCAACACTCGCCAATGCACCTACACCCACCAACCCCATCCACCTCATCATCTTCACCCTATTCTCGGGTTTACTCCAAGCTATATCTAATTCTATTTTATTTATGGGCCAGGTAGTGAACATAGATGCGAACTTCCCCATTGTGTGGGACATTCCCCATAAGTTTGAGATGGGTCCTCGGTTGCCTTTGGTGTACATAAATTGGGTCATGGCGGCTACTTGGTCACCTCTCTTCACCGCTCTTTTAAATAAATCTGTACCTGACCTCAACATCTTCCCACCACTAACCTCATAAAACCCACCCATGAACGCATCCTCAACATTGATTCTATCAGCTGTGCGGAACATGTAGAATGCACTTCTTCTTAGGGCTTCCATTTTATCGGGTGTGAAGCCGTAAGGTATTTCTGGAGCGAACCCCAACTCCCTAGTCTTCAACACTTCCGAGTAATTCAACAGGTTTTTAACCTCATCTCTATTACGGGTTGTGATGGCTTTCCACAGAGGTTTCGCTCCAACCTCCCCAAATATTAAACTGTGCTGGCCGAGGTTACGGAGAGCCAGTTTAGGTCTCCATCCCATATACCCCGTGTACAAGAGGGTTCTCCATACCCCACCAACTCTCTCCAAGTTGCTTAGATATGGACCCACAACTGGCAATCTGCCTGTAGCCTCCTTAATCCAAGTGTCGAACTTCCCTGGTCGGCCAGCGTATAGGTCAGCCCAACTCCTAACATTCTTCTTCACTCCCAATAAGTCGACGGGACTTTCTTTACCCGTTCGCTCATTCACTTTTATTTCAGAGCTCAACCACTTCATTACTCTATTTGCTTGCCTAAGTCCATCATCACTTACATAGTCATTAGCTCTATATCCATATGCATCTAGTGCCGACCACACATTCTCCTTATATCTTTTTGCACCTCTCCTAGGTTTTAGGTAAGGTTGGCGACCTTCTTTAGGGGGGATGAACTCTACTATATCTGAGATGTAATCGGGGAATGGATACTTCTCCGCTAGAGTTTGACTTCGTATAGTGTCGAATATATGGGTGATGTAATTTTCTAGTGGTTTGATGGGTTTTTGCCCATATTTCGCACGATGCCTATTCTGTAGGTTTAATAGAGTGTCTAGGTAACGTCCCATCTGTTTAGATACACGTAACTCCTTACTATACTGGGGGTGATTTTTTGCTAAGCTTTCCAAATCCAACTTCCCATCTCTATGGAGAAATATACGTCTAGCAGTCTCCTTATTCATACCTACTGTCTGCTTCCACGTATTTGTTAATTGTCGATGGAGGAGCATCAACTTTGAAGCTTTAACATCACTCTTCACAACATTTCCAGTCAACCCCTCTTCAAACATTCCTCCAAAGCCTAAGTGTTCCAGGGATTGATAGCCTAATCGAAGTGCTTTGTGGAAGAGGGAGATTTGTCTTTGTCTAGCAATAACCCCCTTATATTCAGGTCGGAAGGGTGGAGCAGATATGAATTGTCCAGTTGGGGCTAGAGGTGTATTCTCTGGTCTGATATGTTCATGGATGTTGAAGAGTTGGGCATCAGTCAAATTATCTAGTTTAGTCCCTTTCATCTCCTCGAATAGGTTGCTAATTTTATCATTCCTTAAATGGTGAGATGGGTCACTTTTAAGTTGTTTTATTCTCATACGAATCTCTTTCATAGTGCCTTTTCGCCATCCCTTATATACGGGGATGTAGTGCTTCCTCCCCATATTTATAACTGATGTATATGTAGAACCCTCCTGTCCAGCCAACACCTCGAATTCTCTAAGTATATCATCACTTCTTTTGAGCAACTCTTTTTGTGCTCTCGGTTCTATCACCCCTTTCTCTATCGTCTTTCTTAATATATCTTCACTCCTAATCATCTCCCTTACACCATGTATCCCAGCATATGCACCATACCCATAATTGAACACTTGTTCTTCTAAACTATCTTCTCGAAGGGTGGAGGGTACTCCCATAAACAGACTAGAAGAAATCATTCTGGCAGCTTTAGATGGGATGTAACCTAATGCACCCAATCCAGTTCCAAACATCATTCCACCCCCAAATGATTGGATTCTGTCCCCAGCTTGGAGGATGCCATACTTATGGGCTTCTTCAGGTATCATCAAAGCATTCGCAACACCCAATTTAAGTCCTCCACGAAGGAGAGGTTTGAGAATCTTTTGGGCTTTACTAGCCGCGTTAATAGGAGAAAATATACGAGCTAATCCGGGTATACTTGTAAGGATTTTACTAGCCGCCTTAATAGGTGATTGTATAAACCCAGCTAGTGTTCCAATACCTGCAGCTACCGCCTCTTTCCCCGTTTCAGGTGTACTTCTATCAAACCCCATTCTATTAAGGAGATAATCTTGCAGTCCCCACGATGCGGCGTTGGTGTAAGAAGCGAAGAGTTGTTGTTCGATGCGGTTGTTATCTTCAGGGAGGGCGAGTGCGTTTATGAAAGTCTCTTTAGGCGTTAGTGTTCCGCCTATAGATAGTTTGAATTCTATTCTATCTATAGTTTTATATAACTCTTGCCTCTTCACTTTCAGGTCATCTAATACATCAGTGTATTCTGGATATGTAGATGTGACACCTTCCATGAAAGTAATATCATCTAAATCATCATATTCTGGAAAGGTCTGCCTAGCTTTCTTCACAATTGAATTAGGTGAAGATGCTAGCGTTACTCTCTCCCTAGCCTCACTCTCGGGTAACTGTGTTTTGAAATAGTATTCAACTCCGGCCTTTGCTACATCCGACGGAGAGATGGGGGCTCTATGTTCATATCCAGGAAGGGCACGTCGAGGGTCATACTTCCCCACAACCTTCGGTCCGTGCTTACGTTCACTTATATAGGTTTTGTTGTCATTTATTGCCATTTTACTTCCTCCATCCCATACTGTCGCTACCTCCACCACCACCAGTTGAGAATTGTCCTATCCTTCTCGCCTTTATTTTCCTGTACGCCTCTTGTTTCGTCTGTTCTCCCGGCTTTAGACTTTCGTGCCAAGGTATAGCTTCTTTAAATGCTTTAACATCTTCTCCTGTTATCTTATATTTAGTTTCCCCAATGCCTAACACCTTGTTCTGTTGTTCCTGAGTATATCCAGGCATTACCTCACCTTTAGATTGATAATCAGCAGCAGTCTCCTTTAAGGTTCTTTGTACATGTAAGTCAGTTGGGAGAGGCCAATTCAAATCTTCAAATAAGGCCTTAACTTTAGGGTCCTCTACAAACTCCTTAGCTGCGGGTTCGTCTAACAACTTAACCACCTGAACAACCATAGTGGCTGTATCTCTCTTCTTGGAGTATTCTATATTCTTCAAGTCCACGTCTAACTTCTGTTCAGCTAGACCTATCTTCCTATCTTCTCTTGCACCTTCTTCTCTCTTACCCTTCAAACCTAAACCCATTTGGTATCCAGACATTCCACTCTCCAGCACTTTAGCTAAGCTAGATTTCTGTGCTGGTATTGTTCCCATAAAAGGCATTTGAGCCATTTCATCCACCTCCAATTCGTAATTTCAATAATTGAACTTACTAACTTTACTTACCCCCCTGCAGGTGTAGGTGTTGGTGTTTTACCAGCACCAAACTTCCCGCCTGCACCAAGATACGCACCCAATCCCTGACTCGCCAGTCCCGCTATCTCCACAAAAGGACTTGTTCCTGGTTGTTGGTAATATGCGGATTGAGTTTGGGTATTTAGGAGGTTTATTGCCATCTCCAAAACGGGCGATAACTCAGGTGTGGTACGAATAAACTCAGTTAATTTAGATGTTAATTCCTGTTGTTCAATAAGTCTAGGTAGTGCACCTATAGTTACACCTGCTTCCGCCTTACGAAGAGGGTCTCCCGCTTCCATTTCATGCATTGCTGGTAGTTGGGATATCATCCCACGTGCGCCTGCACGTTCGGACATTATAGTTTCGCCTATCCTACCCATTTGCCCCTCACCAAATTCCGTCACGGCTCCACTTATTGCTTCTTCCGTTCCGGTTGAACGGAGGGTGCCACCTGGTACCATACTCTCTTTGATTGTTGGTATAATATTCTCCTTTAAATACCTCTGCTCCTGAGGAGCAACATACTTCATATACCAATCATGTGTCTCCTCTGGTGACATCCCTGTCATCGCTTGTCTATACTTTTCAAGTCCGAATTCGGTTGTTTCTGGCAGACCCTCCTTCATGTATTCTCCAAGCTGCCCTAGTCCCTCCTGTTCATATTTAGATGTAGGAGCTGTGAAGTCCCCTCCCCAAGCGGGTAGACCTTCACCTATTTTGCCAGTGAGATAAGGTGCTAGATTCTTCAGCATCTTTTCTTGTTCGGGATTTAGAGTAGATGTTTTCTGCAATCCACCCTTATCCTTACCACCTAAATACATAGAAGTTCCCGCACCAAGCGCAGCAGAACCTCCTATCGCAACAGCCACCCAGCTTCCTCTCTCACCTTTCATCCTCTCCTTAAAGCGAAGCCAACCTTTTTTAAGAAGTTTTATCATCACCCACCTCCATCAATTTTAAGACTTCTTCATGTGTTGGAAGAATGTCTTCGAATGTCTTCGCTATAATTTGCTCTTCTATCTTATCTAAATCAGTCTCGTTCGTAACGTGGACGGTTACCCAAACCGTATCCTCATGCATGTATAATATCCTTTTTGTTCCTGGTTCAGTAATGCCTTGATAAGGTGCTTTAATTCTAACCACACCCTCATCCGTCAGTACAGAACAATCCCCCTTCATAACGAAATAGGCGTGGCGTGTTTTGTGTATCTTACTTGTCAGTAGAGTTCCTTTAGGCATGAATATTTCCCTTATATATGCACCCTCCACAAAAGTATGCTTCAACGGTAGATTCTTTGCGTCATTATCATGACCTATAATTGCACCAGGCATCTCAGCAAGTTTCTTCTCGACGTAAAGGATACCCTTACGAACTTTATCTTTATCTACTCTTTTAGTTAATATCTTCATTAAGTTACCTTCGGTAATGCTTTAACTGCACTCCCATCATATATCCTTACACCGCTATCATCGGCTGCACCTGGCGTAATCAATGGTATTCCATAAGTTGTAGCACCTTTTCTTATCCTAAGTTTATGCGAAGCTGTTAAAGTTTCTCCTGCTATAACAACAGTTCCGCTTGATGTTCCAATTCTTTTCCCAATATCGATATAATTTTCTGGACCCCAAGCCCTTAATTCATATGTTTGCTGTGCAGCAAAACCTGCAACATATGCTCCTTCAAAATAGACTTTTATAGCGGTAACATCACTCCAACTACCAGTGTCAGTATTCGTTCT
>Ga0307928_10000258_pt1 | contig 38383 bp, 50 predicted proteins | sample AceLakmetagen232_FD_201815 | JGI IMG/M metagenome (GOLD analysis project Ga0307928, IMG submission 201815) | Saline water microbial communities from Ace Lake, Antarctica - #232 | ecosystem: Environmental > Aquatic > Non-marine Saline and Alkaline > Saline | place: Antarctica: Ace Lake... | reverse complement strand
TTAGGTCAGAATTCTATAATTAATACTGTAAACTTAGATAAACCAATACTATTAATTGGTCAGACTGGTGTAGGTAAAACTACAATTGCATATATTTTAGCAAATGAATTTTGTAAATCTGAAAATATAACTGAAAGGGATTGTGTAACTAATTCAACTAAACCTGATATAGAAAATATACTTAGTGAGTTTTTTAGATCTAGTATATTTGGTAAAGAAAAAGTATTAATTCTTGATGAATTACATGGGTTGAATCAAAGTATTAAAGCACAACGTTTGTTACTTAAACCTTTAGAAACATTACCTAAAAATAAAAAAATTATTGCATGTTCATCTACAGTAGGTAAACTTGAGAAACAGTTGTTAGATAGATTTTTAATATATAAACTTAAACCATTATCAAATAAAAATTTAAAACAGTTATTAAATTATGTATGTGAAAAAGAGAGTATTAAACTTGAACGTTGGTTAAAGATTTTATTGATTGAAAAGTCTGATGGTTCAGCGCGAAAACTTTTAACTTCATTACCTATAATTAAAAATATAAAAGATAAAGAGGAAGCTGAATATTTATTAGATATTAGTTCAATGGATGCTGATCCTGATGTACTTGAACTTTTTAAGTATATTTTATCAGGCAGTCTTTCATGGATACAAATAGTAAACTTAGTAAAGAATATACAGAAAACTAAATCATCAGACGCAATACGAATTGGATTAATAAATATTATAACAGGGAGACTTAAATCAAAGTATATGACATCTTTGAATGAAGGTAGCCTGTTAATTAAAAGTATAAAGTCATTAAATAATATTTTTATTCCTCAAGATGCATCACTGATTACAGCATTATTTGATATGTTTTGTTTATTTAAGGAGAAGAAATGAGTGAAATAAAAGAAAAAGTAATACAATTAACAGAGGGAGAATCATTTACTGCTGGTCCAGAGGAATATTTAATATCTGAGAAGCATACATTATCGGATATTTTTAGATTTTTAGTAAGTTTGGCAGGTCCAGGGGGTATAGAAGATATTCAATATCTTTTAGATGAATATAAAAGACCTTTATCTTGCCCTTGTTGTGGGAGTTCTAATATAGAAAGTGGAGATAACTGGGGTTCTGGTGAAGCTTTTGTTCATTGTTTAACCTGTAATATTGTATTAACATTAGATGGTGAAGGTGACACAGATATTATTTCACACTGGAATAGAAAGGTATAATATGAGTTTTGAAGTGTGGTGGGATAAAGAAAGAAATGCACATAGTATAGAATATTCTAAGCTTGGTAAGTATGCTTTAAGAAATATCGCATTAACAGCATATGATAAAGGGTATGAAGATGCTACCAAAGATATGTTAAAAGGAGTTAAAGAACAATATGTTGGCTATTAAGGGCATAAATGATACTTAATGCACAATATATTAACCATTAAAAGGAGAAACATTATGAATGAGAAATAACTTTTTTGAATATATGAAAGATTATTGTAATAAAATTAATTATAAAATATTAAGTACTTCTTATATAAATAGTAAAACTATGATGTGGTTTCAGTGTGGAAAAGGTCATAAATTTAAAACAACATGGAATCATTTTAAAAGTGGAGGAACAAGATGTCCTATATGCACAGGTTCTAAAATTGATATAGATGTTATAAAAAAATTATTTAAAAATGAAAATTATAATTTAATATCTACTAAATGTAAAAGTAAAAAAGAAAAATTAAAATGTTTATGTCCAGAAAATCATATATGGAATACTACTATTACAAATTTTAAAAAAGGTAATAGATGCCCTATATGTAATGATAAAAGAAGGTATAAATTTGAATATGTAAAAGAATATTTTGAAAAATTTAATTATACACTTTTAGATACTAAATATTTAAATGCAAATACTCATTTAAATTATATATGCCCAGAAGGTCATAAAGGAAAAACTGTATTTTCTAGTTTTTTAAATGGTGTAAGATGCAAACAATGTTATTTCAAAACATTAAAAGGAAAGACTCATCCTAATTGGAAAAACTATAGTGATAAAGATGTTCAATTTGTTTTGGTAAACATAAATTAACTTATGAATTTGTAAAAAAACAAATTGAAAAAGAAAATTATAAATTATTATCTAAAGTATATATTAATAATAGCACTCCTTTAAAAGTAAAGTGCAATAAAGGTCATATATATTTTGTAAAGTGGGGTAATTTTCATTCTGGTAGAAGATGCCCAACATGTAAATTGAAAAATTTTACAAAAGAAGATATACTATTATATACAGGATACAGAAATGCTGTAGATAATATTACAAGAAGAAATTATTATAAATATATAAATGTTATTAATAATGATAAATTAAGAAGAGGTAAAAAATATCACTTAGATCATATATATTCTGTTATTGATGGATATATTAATAACATTCCTATTGAAATAATTTCTAATATTTATAATTTAAGAATAATAGGTAGTAAAGAAAATATAAGTAAATCTGGAGATTCAGATATATCAAAAAAAGAATTATATTTAGGATATTATAAATTTGAACTAACTAAGGAGAGTTTATGGCAGAATTCGACATACAAAAATTAGCAAATAAATTAAAAAAGAATTATGGATCACTTAAGGTTGCTGCTGATGAAGTTGAAACTATAGAGTTTATATCTACAGGAAATAAGGCTCTTGATTTATCTCTCGAAGGTGGGGTAAACCTAGAAAATTTAGTGGAATTAAGCGGATTTAATAGCAGTGGAAAAACGACATTAATGCAACTAATGTTAGCAGATATGCAAAAAAAATATAATACTGTAGGTATATGGTTAGATAGAGAAAATGCGTATTATAATAATAGATCTGAATTTTTAGGAATAGATAATAGTAGGGTTATTAAATTCAAACCTACAGATATTCCTATTATACCAGATGCTACACAAGCTCTTATTGAAACACTATCTAATATACCTAAAGATGTTTATAAATTTATAGGAATTGATTCTATAGCAGCATTTGATGATACTGCAAAAATAGACCGGTCAGACATGGGACGTAAGGCTAAGGATATCCATCGAATGTTTAGAAGAGTACTTCCTTATATAGATAATAAAACTTTATTTGTATTTAGTAATCAAAGAACTTGGAAACCAGGAGTACTTTTTGGACCTAATACAACTGTTACAGGTGGTGAAGCAGGTAAATATTTTACTAACTACAGAATTGAACTTAATAATGGTAAAGATATAAAAGATGACAGTTTAGGAGGGGAAATTACAGGTAATTATATTAAAGCTAAAGTAATCAAAACTAGATCTGGTCCTGCAATGAGATCAATTACTTTTCAACATTTCTTCAAGAAGGGTATTCCATATTTATCAGGATATATAAGATTACTTGTTGACAGGAATATTTTACAACCTAAAAACAAAACTGAATTCAAAGCATTTAAAAATGAAATAATATTATACAAAGATAAAAAGTTAAAAGAATCTAATGTTGAACAAATATTAAAAGATTATCCTGAACTTAATTTTGATACTTACCCTGAATATAATATAAAGGAAGAGGAGAATGCAAGTGAATAACTTTTTAGTAATGTCTGATTTACATTTCCAACAATGTAGAAATAAATCTTACATAAACGAGTTTGGGATATCATCTTGGTTACAAACTCAACTTGATGTAACAGAAGATATATTCCAGTATGCAATTAAGTATGATATAGAAGATGTATATTGTAATGGTGATGTATTTGAAAATAAAAATAATATCACTCAAGGTGTGTATAATATTGTATGGAGTTTATTTAAAAAATATTCTAAGAAATTAAATATTATATTGAACACAGGTAATCATGATATATTTAAAGTGGATAGAGATTCATCTCTTACTCCATTCACGGATATCATTACTGTGATTACGAAGCCCTCTGTCATAGAGAATATAAAATTTATTCCTTTTGGTATGACAGAAGGTGAATTAAAATCAAACTCTGAGATATTATTTTTACATGAAGAAGTTGAAGGAATAGTTGAGGGTTTTGAATCTAACAAGTTGATTTTATTAAAAGATATTGTAGATTACAAAGTAGTATTTAATGGTCATATACATAAACCAAAAGATATACATAATGTAATTAATGTTGGAAGTACTGTACCTAATGATTGGGGGGAGGCTGGGCAACAAAAAAGATTTGTACATTATCATGATGGTATTATAGATTCAATCAATATTAATCATCCTACTTGGAATACTTTAAATGAAATACCAGAAGATTTTGATGATAAATATAATTTTTATAGGATTAATATTAGTTCAGATGAGTTATCACATTCTATATTTAAAAAGTATAATGTATTTCCTAATATTACAAAATTAAAAAAACGAGTTTCAAGAATAAAGCAGACAGGAAATATTAACAACCAGATAATTCAATACATAGAACTAAAAAATACAAATTTGGATAAAGATAGACTTTTTAAAGTAGGAAAATTACTTTTAAAATAAATAAAAATTATGAGTAAAAAATTAACTATTGAATATATAAAAGAACAGACTTCTATTATACAAGAAGGTTATGAATTATTAAGTACTAAATATATAGGTGTTCATTCAAAACTTAAATTTAAGTGTAATAGAGGTCATATATTTGAATCAAGTTGGGGTAATTTTAGTCATGGTAGTAAATGTCCTGAATGTTACAATGAATCAAAATATTTAACTATTGAATATGTGAGAGAACAAACACCTATTATACAAGAAGGTTATAAGTTAATGAGTACTGAATATATAGGTGCTAAATCAAAACTTAAATTTAAATGTTCTGAAGGTCATATATTTAGTATGACTTGGGATAATTTTTCACAAGGTAACAAATGTCCTGAGTGTAAAAAATTAACAATTGAGTATGTTAAAGAACAAACTCCTATTATACAAGAAGGTTATGAATTATTAAGTACTAAATATATAGGTGTTCATTCAAAACTTAAATTTAAATGTGATAGAGGTCATGTATTTAAAATAACTTGGAATAGTTTTTCACAAGATCGAAAATGTCCTGAGTGTTACAATGAATTAAGAAAATTAACTATTGAATATGTGAGAGAACAAATACCCATTATACAAAAAGATTATGAATTAGTTAGTACTGAATACATAGGTGCTCATTCAAAACTTAAATTTAAATGTTCTGAAGGTCATATATTTAGTATGACTTGGGGAAATTTTTCACAAGGTCAAAAATGTCCTGAGTGTTATTATATAAATTATACACCAGAAGAATTAAATCAATTAGATAAATATAGAAAATATGTAATAAGCCTATCAAATAGAAATTATAATAAATATAAAGATATAATAAATCCAGACAATAAGGAAAGAAGTAATTATAAATATCACATGGATCACATATTTCCAGTAATAGAAGGATTCAGAAAAAAGATACCAGCTAAATATTTAGCTAATCCTTATAATTTACAGATGCTTTGGTGGAAGAAAAATTTAATTAAACATGATGATCCTTGGCAGAGTGAGAAAAAATTGTATCAAAGTTATGAAAAATTTAAAATTAAAAAACAAAGACAGAAATATTTAAAGGAATTATTGAAATGAAAAAAATTAGTAAAGTAAAGGAAGGTGCCAAAAAACTATGGATTATTTTTGATCCAGAAGATGGACCTCATATTTATAATACAAAGGAAGAAGCAATTAAAGTTTGGAGAACTTGGAAAAGTATGGCAAGAGATGAACCTTTAGATTCTTTTTGGGATATGTCTAAACCAATTAAATTTATATTGGAGGAGAAAAAATGAAGAAACATATTATTTTTGTAATATTAAAAATTGTTGAGTTATCTACTGTTATTTTTGGGCCTTATTATTTAGGTGTAGTATTATTAAAGTGGAGTTGGTTTGTTAATTTTGTAGGTATTTCTACCATGTCTCCTTACTTTGTTAGTTTATATACATTAATTCTTTTATCAATTACATGTGTTAGTATTAGTGGTTGTTGTAGTTTGCTTTATTTATTTTGGAATATAAATAAAAAATGGGCACGGATATTTAATAACAAATTAGATTCATTTTTGGAGAAGGAGAAATGAAAAATAAAAAGTACTTTTTAGAAACTATAGGATTAAATAATAAAGTTGAAGTTACAAAAGAAGAATGGATTAGAGCAGAACGTAGTGCAGGATTTAGACCAAAAATGGCATCAAATGAAGTAGGATATATGAGTACTTGTGCAACAGGTGGATTTAGTAATAATTTTATTTCTGGAAGTATTAAATATGAATAGAGATGAATTCATAAAAATATATAATAGGATAGAATTTATTAAATTTGAAGAAGATTTAGAATTACTAATTCATAATGAAATTATTATACATGAAATTAAACGTGTATTAGTATTACAAAATAAAATTAAGGAAAGTAAATGATAAAATTAAAATCTATAAATCTTAAAAACTTCAGGTCTTGGGAAGAATTACATTTTGATAATATAGATGAAATGGGGCTTTTGTTATTCAATGGCAAAAATGGTAGTGGCAAGTCCAGTATCAAGAATGCTGTGGAATATCTACTACTTGACAAGTTCAGTGATGAGATTATGTTAAGTGATATACCTTTCAATGTTGATACTGAATGCAAAATAGAAGGTGTATTTGATAAAGATGGTGATATAATAAGAATTACTAAATATAGAAATCATAAAAAATTTGGGCAAAGTACTATTCTTGAATTAAATGGTAATACTTCTTTAACTCATACTGATAGAAGAGAGACACAAAAAGAAATCTTCAGGCTGTTTGATATAGATATATTCTCTGTAATGACTACTTCTATATATTCATCTCAGTCTAAATCTTTTATTGAAAGCCTTGATTCTGAACGTAAAGATATTATTTATAAAGTATTAGGATTACTTAAATTTAATAAAGGAAAACAAGCTGCAAAGGATAAGATAAAAGAATTAGGTATTAAGATTGAACATAATGAATTGAAAATTGAAGATATAAAACAAACTTTAATAAGCCAGGAGGAAGATTTAGAAGATGTAATTGAAAAAATAAATCAATATAATGTAAATAAAGAAGCTAAGATTAAGAGATTAAATTTTGATATTTCTGAAATTGAACTTGAGTCTTTTGATAAATTAGAAATTAAAGTAACTGAGCTTGAAAAGATAAAAAAAGAAGTAGATTTAGATAAACTGGAATCTTTAAATGAAAGATTTGATTCTCTTAAGCTGAAAGTAGTCAAGAAAGAAACTGAGATAGCAGGTATTGAACTTGATATAACAAATAAAAAAAGAGAATTATTAAATATTACTTATAAGATAAGTAATTATGATGAAGATAAAAAGAATACAATAGGTATATTATTAATACAAGGGCTTGATTTAGAAATTGAATCAACCGAAGATTTAGAAGATAAAATAAAGGAACTTAATAAACTTAAAGTACATGTTGATGAAGATGAAATATCAGATTTAATGCATGACTTAGCTGAACTTGAACCTATTAAAACTGCAAAGGAGACAGAGTTAAAAGGTAATAGAAAGAGACTTAAGGAAGCAGGGGATGGTATATGCCCCATTTTCAAAAGTCATCAGTGTGAACTTCTTATCAATCAGAGAGATGATATTATCAAGGACTGTGAGCCAGATATAAAATCTTTAGAAAAAGATATAAAAGAACTTGGCGTTTCAATTGAGGAAACAAAAGTTGAATTAAAAGAATTAATTGATTTAAAAAATGCTAATAGTAAATTAAAAGATAAGATAAGTATAATTGAAGATGACATAAATGAAATAGAAACTGACAATCTTATAAATGAGAATAAAATACAAAGTGTAAAAGATAACATAGAAAAACTGAAGATTGAAGAGAATCCATATATTGATATTAAAAACAAAATAAAGATACCTGAACAGAAAGAAGTAGATGAATTACAAGAAGAGATAAATAATATAAGACTTAATTTAATAACTTTATCTAATAAACTTGATAAGGCAAGTATAAATATACAATTTAATGATGACATAGATGAAAAGATTGAAATAATAAAAGATAAAGTTTCTGATATAAAAACTGATAATAAACTAAAACAGAATAACATATTAAATTTTAAAGATTCTATAAAGAATTTAAAAGAAGAAGAGAATCCACATATAAGTTTTAAGAAAAAAATAAATAAAAAAATAAAAATTAATAAAGAAAAAATAAATGAAAAAGAAAAAGAAAATAAAAAATTATTTGAAGAGAGCTTATATTATAAATTTTGGCTTACAGGATATGGCAAGACTGGATTGCCAAGTATGTTATCAGATGATTTCTTAATTTCACTTGAAGATGAAACAAATAAAATATTGTCAACAATTTCAAGAATGCATATTACTATTACACCAGATAAAGAGAATAAAGATAAATCAATATCAGAGAAAATAGATATAAAACTTCATCATCCAGATAAAAAGATTACATCTATTGGTAGTTATTCAGCAGGGCAAAGACAGAGAGTTAAGCTTGCTAACTTATTTGCACTTCACAAACTTATAAGTAATCTTGACTTCATGATACTTGATGAGAGTCTTGAGGGGTCACTTGATATTGAAGGTAAAGAACAAGTAATTGATCTACTTAAACAACAGATTAAAGACATAGGAACTATAATTGTAATTTCACATGATGATGATATTAAAGATAGTTTTGAAAATATTATGAATGTTGGTATTAAAGATGGTATATCTTATTTGAAGGAGGATTGAATGTTAGTAAAAGAATTAATAAAACAATTAAAGAAAATGCCACAAAATCTTGAAGTTGGAATGTCTGCTCATGATAATAATGATTGGGAAATAGCTGGATGGGTAAATTCTATTAATTTATTTGATAAAACAGAAATTAAATTACCTGATTATATTGCTGGTTCAGATAGAGATTGGTATGCTTCTCAACCTAATAAGGCTGTTGTATTAAATGCATAAGGAGAATTGAATGGGACTAAATACAGAAAAAAGAATGAAGCGGAATCAGATAGACGTAGGTATAAGCTGGATTGATACGAAAATAGTATTTACAGAAATAAAATCTGAGAAGCGTATGTGGTTAGGAATTTGTAATTATACAGGTAGAGTAATGATCTTTGCTCCTTACGACTTCAAGAAAATGACTACAGCAGTTACTACGATTACTGTAGAACCTGATGAGAAATACTGTGAGAAAGCTCAGGAATGTGTCTATTTTAAATGTCCCCTGAATAGATTTAAAAAAGAATCTTTCTTATCTCTATTTAGTGAGAGTTCAGGATTTTCACTTTCTCTGCCTAACAACTTTGGAAATTCAGACCTCTGGTTTAATTCGGGACTTTATCAGACTTTCTGGAATAAGATTATTCAATATTTTAATATGTCACAAGAGGGTGGAGTTCTTGAATATTCAGAAGATATGATAAATAGTAAACTTATTTTACCATAGGAGAAATTATGAAGTTTGAAATAATAGGTAAGGAAGAAGAAAAACTTTTAGAATTTTATAAACATAAATGTACAGGTGATTATGTAGGATCAATTGGTGGTAGGTTTAGTATAATAATAACTCCAACAAGTTTAGGCACTTTTACATCAGTTAAATGTAATTTATGTGGTGATTCAATAGATATTACTGATTGTGAAAATTGGTAAAGGAGATTAAATGAAAGAAACAAATGATTTAGATATAAATGATGGCACTTCCTTGTATTATCCTGATAAGTACGGTAAGGTAGATATAGAATTTTACTCAGAAACATATGGATGGATTAATAGATCAGTACTATTTAATGATCTTGAACGATGGGTTATTTTAGTTCGGAAACAACTGACAATGGAAGGGAGATGATATGAAGTTTAAAGAATTGAATGTAAACAATATGTTATTATATTTTTTAAATGAAACTGGTAATGTTGAAATAGAAATTCATACTCTTGATTGTTGGGCTGGTGAGAGTGTATCTTTTGATGATCTTGAAAGATGGGTTATTGCAACTCGAAAACAATTAGTAAGAGAAGGTAGGTAATATGGCAAAAAAACCAGTTAAGGCACGTAAAATAACCATTCGATCTGGGAAGAACAAAGGGAAGCGATTTCAGAATTGGATTGCTGAACAATTTAGTATTATATCTAGCATACCATATGGTGTAGATGAGGATATAGAATCTAGGATTATGGGACAGGCTGGAACTGATATAGCTTTTCGCGGGTCAGCAAAAAAGTTGTTCCCTTATGCAGTTGAAGCAAAAAATTGTGAACAATTCTCATTACCTTCTTGGGTGAAACAGGCAAAGCGAAATAATAAGGAAGAAACAGACTGGTTATTGTTTATTACAAAAAATCGGTTTGATAAAATTGTATGTATGGATACAAATTTATTCTTCAAACTTTTAAAAGATCAAATAGAACTGAAAAAATTAAAGGAGAAATAAGGTGGAAGAGTATATTACAGGCACAGGTCAAAAGATTATGGTGCATGATAAAAAAGATTGTAAAGGTAGATATTGTGTGATACATAATCCGTCAAATCATCATATGAGAAATTGGCCTACTAATTGGAGAAGTGATAAAGGTATAATGGAACGTATATGTAAATGTGGTGTGGGTCATCCAGATCCTGATGATATTGCTTATCAGATATCTATGGGTACTGATAGCAGTATTAGTATACATGGGTGTTGTGGGTGTTGTGTTAAGGGGGAACAAGAATGAATGAATTAATTATGGCAGGAATAGCAGGAGGTATTATTAGTTATTGTTTTAGTAAAATCCAGTTTCATACAGAAGGCTATTGGTATTCTTTAACTTTCTTTGATAAAACTGAATTTAAAAATGTAATAGCTCAATTTGAAAATAAAGTAATGAGAGTTTCTAATATAGCTGCTGCAAGAAATGAAGCTAAAGCATCACCTGAATCAGTAATAGTTTCTATAGATTATTTGGGGCAGGATAGTATATTAAATTTCACATCTAATATGGAAGAGTTATATAAAGAAGTTGATAAAAAGGAGAGAGATGAAAAATAATAAGGTCATAATTATAAATGGGAGTTCAGGTGCAGGGAAAGATGAGTTCATTAAAATATTCAATAAGTATACTGATATTACAGTTTTTAATCATTCAACTATTGATAATATAAGAATGTCTTTATATAATCTTGGATATAAATTTGACAAGATGGATTTCTTAGCTAGAAAATTGATGTCAGATATTAAAAAATTTTTAACGGATTATGATAATATACCTTTTAAAGATATGATTGATCAGTATGAAAATTATGATTCATTTATGAATGGTTTTATTTTATTTATTCATTGTCGTGAACCTGATGAAATTCAGCAATTCGTAGATCATTTTGAGGATTGTACTACTCTCTTAATGAAAAGGAAAGGGCTTACAGTACCAAAAAATAAATCTGATATGAATGTAAATAATTTTCAATATGATTATGTTATAAATAATGATGGAACTTTGAAAGATTTAGAGGTGACTGCAAAACAATTTATTAAAGATATAGAAGAAGAGGAGTAAAATATGAATGAAACACATGAAGATAGGAAACGTAAATTTTTATCTATGTTAGAAGAAACTATGAGTATTAAAGATAGATTATGGTGTTTAGAAAGTTGGGTGTTTGATCATTCAGGGATAGATCAAGAAATTGAAGATCTTAAAAAGGAGATATATATAAACGTATAGAAAAAATTGAAGAATGGATTTATGATAATAAACAACCACTTCAAAATATACCAACAGTATATTAAAAAGGAGAATCAAAATGAGTGATAATTTTAAAAGCATGATAGCTGAACAAAAAAAAGGCAAAGGTATTACAAAATGGAATGGAACTTTACTAGAATATTTATACAAAGTAGAAAAAGATCCAGATATTGCAAATTTTGCATCAGGTAGAATCTACAATGCAATTATGAAATTTGGTACAAGACCAGTTGATGATGCACTTAAGACTGCTGGGTATGAGGATCTTGTAGAATATAAATATTTTGATGAAAAAATGTACGGAACGAGAGAAGCTATCCATGATCTTATGAAATTTATGAAAGCAAGTGCAAGACGAACTGAAACAGGTAAACGTATTTTAATTATGGTTGGTCCAGTTAGTTCAGGTAAATCAACTATAGCTGCTCTTATTAAAAGAGTACTTGAAAATGATGATACTTTAAAATTTGGTATTGCAGGATGTCCTTTACATGAAGAGCCTTTACATGCAATTCCATTAAGTGATAGAGATTCATGGTCAGATAAATTAGGTGTTAAAATTGAAGGTAATCTTTGTCCAGTATGTCAACATAATATTGATAATAATTACACTGATGAAAATGGAGTTGTTGATTGGGGTTCCGTTCCTGTAAATACTATGCAATTTTCTGAACAGAAACGATCAGGCATTGGTACAATAGCCCCTATGGATAATAAAAGTCAAGATGTATCGGAATTAATAGGACGTATTAATTTATCTAAAATGCATCGTCATACAGAAACAGACCCAAGAGGATATGAATTTACAGGTGAATTACAAGTTGCTAATGGGGGTGTAGTTGAATTCATAGAAATACTTAAAATAGATATTAAACTTCTTTATGTTCTCCTCACAGCAGCACAAGAAAGTTTAATCAAGTCTCCTGGATTCCCTCAGATGTATATTGACACACTTATACTTGGCCATACCAACTTTTCAGAATATAACTCATTTAAAACTGATAAAAAGAATGAAGCATTACATGATAGAATTTATCCTATCTATGTACCTTGGAATTTGAAACTTGATGATGAAGTTAAAATTTATGAGAAGATGATCCGTGAATCTGATTTTAGAGGAATTCATATTGCACCTAAAGCACTCAAGATTGCAGCTCAATTTGCTATTCTTTCAAGGCTTTCTAAATCAAATAAAGTATCTTCTTTGACAGAAAAAATGAAAATTTATAATGGGGAAGTAACAAAAGAATTTAAAAAATCAGAAGTTGATTTAAAAGAATTGATTGAAGAAGGTAGGAAAAATGGGGAAGGGATGACAGGTATTTCTCCAAGATTCATTATCAATGCTTTGAATATTGCACTTGGTATGAAAGAAGATAAGAATTGTATTAATGCTATTGATGTTATTAAAGCATTAAGAAGTAATTTTGATCATCAGGTTGGTTATACAGAGGAAGAAGTTACTGAATATAATTTACTTTTAACTGGTGAGAAAGATTCTGTTGCATCTGAATATAAAGAGATTGCTAAAAAAGAAGTTAATATGGCATTTATTTATGCATATGATGAACAAGCTCAATCCTTGTTTGAAAATTATATGAAAAACGTGACATCATTTTGTAAGAATGAAAAAGTTCATGATGAATTAACTGGAGAGTATCATGATCCTGATGAGAAACTTATGAGATCTCTTGAGGAAATTATTGAAGTTCCTGAGAATTCTAAACGAGAATTTAGAAATCAAATCTTCGTTTACGAAGCTACAATGCTCAGACAAGGTAAGGCTTTTACATTTAAAGACTATGACCCTCTTAAGGAAAGCATCGAAAAACGCCTTCTTAAAGATCTTAAAAATGTAGTAAGTCTCTCTATTGCAGATACTACAAATGTAAATCCAAAAACTGAGAAGAAACGAAGTGAAGCAATTAAGAAATTAATAGAAAAAGGTTACTGTGATCAATGTGCAAATACACTTTTACAATTCGTAGCAGAAATTTTACGCAAAGAAAATTAAAAAAATTATAAGGAGTAGAGGATGAGTAATCCTGAATGTAGTACAAAAAATAATAATCCTCAATGTTATAGAATGGAGGTAGGTAAAATGAGACTTAAAGAAAAAGTAATAAAATTAGAAAAATTGATGGAAGATATAAGTACTATACAAAACCAATTATTAAAAGAATTAGGGTATGTGACATTATATAAAGCCCCTGCAAAAAGTGGATTTTATATTAAAAAGAATAATAAGGAGTAAAAGATAGAACGACCAGATATAGAAGGGTATAAAGATAGTGTAAAAGAATGTTGTGGCAAGGATGATGCCCTATGTTTTTGTGAATCATGGGGTTGTAGTCAGATAATTGAATTAATTTCTTATATTGAATTTCTTGAAGGAGTAAAAAATGAATCGTAATGATAATCTATAAAGCTACTAATAAAGTAAATGGTAAAATGTATATAGGACAAACAATATTAAATTTAAAACTACGAATATGCAGTCATAAATCAAGATCATTAAAAACACATGAAAATGATTATTTTCATTCTGCCATAAAAAAATATGGAATAAATAAATTTAAATGGAAGATTATTGAAAAATGTGATACAAAAGAAGAATTAGATGAGATGGAGTTTCATTATATAAAACAATATAATACATTTGCTCCTAACGGGTATAATTTAACTATGGGTGGGGATGGTACAGTAGGTTATAAATGGACAGAAAAACAAAAAATAAAAATAGAAGAATATTGGACATTAGATAAAAAAATAGAATTAAGTGAAAAAAGAAAAGGTAAAAATAATCCTATGTATGGTAAATGTGGTGAAGACAGTCCAACATATGGTATGAATCATACAGAAGAAACAAAACAAAAAATATCAGAAAAAGCAACTGGTAGAAAACAATCTAATGAAATGAAAGAAGCTAAGTCTGAAGAGATGATACAAAGATATAAAAAAGGTTGGGTTAATCCAATGTTAGGGAAGAAAAATAAAGCACGTTCTAATATGAATAAACAAAATATTGGTGATAAAAATCCATTTTATGGTAGGAAGCACACAGAAGAAACAAAAATAAAAATGAGTAAACCTAGAAAAATATATGATGATGAAATTATTAATAAAATTATTAAACTAAGAAAAAAAGAATTAATATATGATGATATAGCTGATATAATGGATATGCCATCAAAAGTTATAGGGAATATATGTAGGAGTAATGGTATAAAAATTATAAAAAAAGTTTGTATGGGTAGCAGAAAGTATTCAAAAGAAATAAGAGATGAAGCATTTTTAATGAGAAGTAAAAATTACTCATGGAATAAAATTTCTTTAAAATTAAATATTTCTAAAAGAACAATAAGACACTGGTTTGATAAAAAAATAAATAAGGAGTAAAGAATGAGTATTATATATCACTCGGATTGGGACATGTCTCGTAAAGGTGAGAAAGATGCCCAGAGGCACAGAGATCTCATTGATGAGAATATACGCAAAAATGTAAAGGACGTAATTTCTGAAGAATCAATAATTACAAAAAAGAGAGGAAGAAAAGTACGTATACCAATTAAAGGATTGAAGGATTTCAGATTTATTCATGGGCAGAAAGGTACAAAGGGTGGAGTTGGTCAAGGGGATGGCGATGAAGGGGATTCAATAGGTCAAAGAAAAAATGGTAAAGGCAAAGGTAATAAACCAGGAGAAGAAGTTGGTGAAGATTATATGGAAACTGAAGTTGATATTGATTACTTGATTAAAATTATGTTTGAAGATCTTGGTTTACCTTGGATTGAAGAAAAAACTAAAGCTAAACAACTTGTACCTAAAGGTTGGAAATTTGATACTGTATCTAAGAAAGGTATTATACCCAGAATTCATAAAAAGAGAACAATGATTGAAGCTATCAAAAGAACATCTGCATTTATTGGTGAAATTATGAATGATACAGGATGTTCTTTTGAAGAAGGAAGACTTGCTTTGTTACAAGCAAGAGGTGATATAGAAGATGCTATTACTATTATAAAAGAAGGTAAATTAACTGAAACTTCAGATGGTATTTATATTGAAGATGATGATTTACGATTCAAACAAATAGAAGAAGATTTTGAATTACATTCTAATGCAGTTGTGATAGCAATTATGGATGTTTCAGGAAGTATGGATACTGATAAAAAGTATTTAGCAAGATCTATGTTATTCTGGATGGTAGAGTTTTTAAGAAAAAAATATGATAATGTAGAGATAAGATTTATTGTTCATACTACTGAAGCAAGACTTGTATCCGAAGATGACTTTTTTAATAGAGGAGAATCAGGTGGGACTAAATGTGCATCAGGTTTTAAACTTGCTAATGAGATAATTGAAGCAGAATACCCAAGTACTGAATGGAATGTTTATGTGCAATACTTATCTGACGGGGATGACTGGGGGCCAGAAGATACTATTAAAGAAATTAAAATTATGTTAGATAAGAAAATTAATATGCTTGGGTATACTGAAATTAAACCTGATACTTCTTATGGTGATTCCCTTATAAAGAAGATTAAAGATACTTGGAAATTTACAGTCAGAAGTGTTGATGGTACAAGTTTTTATAAGAATGAAGATTTAAGATTCTTATTGGCTAAAATTCAGAAAAGAGACCATATTTGGTCAGCTTTAAAACATTTTTTGTTTGAGAGTGATAATAAATAAGGAGGAAGATTAAATGACTAATCAAGAATTGATGAGATTAGCAAAACTTGAAGAACGCATTATGCAAATAGCAGTTGAGGAAATGGGACTAGTTACATGTCCTATTGAGTTTGATATTATTCCTGCACAAAAGATGCTTGAGGTCATGGCATACAACATTCCAACTAACTTGTCAAATTGGAAATTTGGAAGAGACTACGAAAAACAAAGAACTATATATGAAAATGTAAACCCGAGTCTTCCATACGAAGTAATTATTAATAATGATCCAGCTAGAGCATACTTAATGAAAACTAATACATTTGCAATTCAAGTATTAATTATTGCACATTGTGTTGGTCATTCTGCATTCTTTACAATGAATGAATTTTTTAAAAATACTCGTAAAGATATCATGGATTTTATGAGTGAAGCAACATTAAGGTTTAATAAATATGAAAAGAAATATGGAATTGATGAAGTAGAAAAAATTGTTGATGCAGGTCATGCTTTATATTTTCATTCAAGTCCTTTCGACAATGAAACAGAAATTGAAAAACTTAAAAGAATATTTAAACAAGAAAGAAAAGAAGCACATGCTATAGATAAATCTCAATTTGGAAGTTTATCAAATCCAGTACTGAGTAAACAAAAACCAGATATGGATATAGAATTATACAATAGTAAATTATACCAAGATTTAAAAAATAGAACTCCGATTGAACCTACTGAAGATTTTCTTAGATACATTGTAGATAATTCTTTAATACTTGAAGATTGGTCTAGAGATATACTTGAAACATTAAGAGAAGTTGGTAGATATTTCTGGCCCCAAATGAAAACTAAGTTCGGAAATGAAGGATTTGCTGTTCTTTGCCACGAAAAAATAATGAATCAATTGTTTGAAGAAGACCTTTTAAATTCAAGTGAACATGCTCAATTTAATTATTCAAATTCACTTGTTAAAGGAAAGAATCCTACAAGTATGAATCCTTATTTAATCGGTTCAAGGATCTGGGAAGATGTAATAGATAGATGGGATAAAGGTAAACATGGTGATGAATATAATGAAATAACAGATCAAAAAGAGAAAGAAAATTGGGATACTAAGGATGGTAAAGGGTTTGAAAAAGTATTAAATTGTGTAGAAACTTATACAGATTGGTTTATGATGCAGGATTTTTTAACTACAGATCTTGTCAAAGAATTAGATTTATATATTTATTTTATAAAAGAAGAACAAGAGTATGATGATTTTATTATTGGAGTACGTGATGCTCAAAAAATTAAAGATTTAATTGTAAGAAGTTTTGCTTACAATGGAATGCCTAAGATTCAAATAATAAATGGTGATCATAATGGTAATGGTGGTATGATGTTAAAGCATTCTTGGGAGGGTCAAGACTTAGATACTAAGTATGCAAAAGAAACTATGAGACATATATATAATATTTGGGGAAAGCCCATTAGTATTAGAACAGAAGATGGGGATAAAGATGTTGTAATTACTGTAGATCCTAAGAAAAGTTCAAGTTATGAAAAACAACTTAATAAAATATTAAGGGGGAAATAAATATGAGTGATATAGATATTGGTGATTTTGTAAATTATTATTTAGATGATGAAGATGAATTTGATAATGGATGGGATGATTATAATGCAATTAATTTCTATACTGATGATTATGTTGATCCATTTTCAGATGATTTTATGACTCATTTATATAAATGGAGAACAACTACAGGAGGATGCCCATGAGTGATATAGATATTAGTAACTTTGTTAATGATTATTTGGATGGTGATAAAAAAAATAAAACACATGAAGCATGGTGGAATGAATCTGATAATAATTATTTATCTTCTGAATCTTTACAAAAATGTTATGACTATTTTATAAATAAATATTCAGAAGAAGATGAAATAACATATTTTAAATGAAATGTAGAAGGTTATTATGTAGGTTCAGAAATTGCAGGAAAAAGAGCTGACTTATTAATTATAGATGACATGGAGGACTGATGAAAGTTTCAGATTTAGAAAAAACAATAAAAGAAAATAAAAAATTATATTCTGATTTTTCAGATTGGGAAATATATACTGAACAGATAACTGAAACAGATAAAAAATATAAAAAACTTGCTCCAATAAATAATGGACAAGGTTGGGAATTTATAATAGATGAAGAACAATGGGAATATTTTAAATGTTGTGGATTTAATACTACTTTTCCTACTAAAAAAATATTCACTGTTAATGTAAATTATTAAAGGAGGATGAATGAATGCACTTCCTTCAGAAAGATTTATGATGTTTATATGGATTCACTGTAGATATACAGATGGACCATTTAATGGACCTGAGTGGGCAAAGATAGTATATTATATACTTGATGAAAGTGCTAAACCTATTGTACCATCTTATGCTAAATCTTTTTTTACATGAAATTATAAAGGAGAATTAATGAAAATAATTGAACCGTATTATGAAATATTAAATAAACCTAAAAGTAATTTTATATTAACACATCTTGAAAAAGCTGCAAGATTATGTTATAAATCAGAAGATAAAATAAAAAAAGGATCTGCAAAAGTATTACTTAAATCTTTAAATAAAAATGGTCATCAAAGTATATTTGAACATATTAGTATATCTGTATTAATTGTTTGTGATAGAGGAATAAGTCATGAAATTGTAAGACATAGATTATGCTCATTTAGTCAAGAAAGTACTCGTTATGCAAATTATTCAAAAAATAAATTTAATAATGAAATAACAGTTATTAAACCTTTATTTTATGATGAATATACAAATAGATATAATTTATGGAAGAATTCAATAAAAGTTGCTGAACAAACATACTTAACTTTAATAGATTATGGGTCATCTGCACAAGAAGCAAGATCTGTATTACCTAATAGTTTAAAAACAGAGATAATAGTTACTGCTAATATAAGAGAGTGGAAACATATATTTAATTTAAGATGTAGTAATAAAGCACATCCACAAATAAGACAAATAATGATTCCATTAAGAGATGAATTTATAGAAATGTTTCCAGAATATTACAGTGATTTAATTAAAGGAGAAAATAATTGAAAACAATTAAGCAAACATGTAACAATACATGTATGTATTGCGTTTGTGCAATGATATCAAATACATCAGAATCCTATGTAATTGATTGGTTTAAGAATTATGGGAATGGCATAGCATTAGCACCAGAAGACGCAATGATTTTCTTAGCTCATCACGGCTGTTACCTTGCATCTCACATAAAGAATGAAGATAATGATATGGGTGTAAATTATTATGCTATTATAAATTTTGATGGATTTGAATTATTTATTTGTGTTGATTCAGAAAGTTTTCCAGGATTAGATCATGTAGTGTATTGGGATGGGGAACAATTATATGACCCAAACCCAAATACTAAACGAACTAAACTTAAAGAATATGATATAAATTATATTTACCCAATTTCAAGAGTAAAAAGGAGAGCTAAAAAATGGAAATTATAGCAAAACGAAATAAGTTTGATAGTGAAATGATTGAAATGTATACTAAAGATAAAGACTATTTAATTACTGTTGCTCATATTGATAACTTTTCAAAATTATTAAATGAGTATTATAATGAACATATTAATGATTGGTTTTATGATGAAGTAACTTTAGAATTAAAAGTAAAGGAGTATTAAATGAGTGATACTAACATAGCTGATTTTGTAAAAGATTTTATAACTATTAAAACTTCTGAAGAAAACAAAGATTTTAATACGGCTGAAGTTTTATTAAAATTTACAGATAAAAATGGTAAAATAAAAGAGTTTGGAAGAAAGATTAAATTTAGAAAGAACATAACTTTAGGTGAAAATAAAAATGACTTATTCTTTGATGAAACATATAAAGAAGCAGATGATGTTTATATGGATGATAGATTCTTATTAGAACATATAGCTAATAGTTGTACAGGTAATACAGTAAGAGCTATGATAAGAGGTTCTGATTCAATACTTGGTTATAAACATAATGAAATTCTTGAATATTTTAATAAGAAGGATAGGAGATAAATTTGAAAGTAAAAATTAAGAAATTACATGAAGATGCTTTAATTCCAACATATGCACATGAAACAGATGCAGGTATGGATTTTTATACACTTGAGGATGAATCAGTTGAAAGCCTTACCACTAAAATTATTAGAACAGGTATTGCAATGGATATACCTGATGGTCACTCCCTTGAGCTATACCCAAGGTCTGGACTAAGTGGTAATCATCCTAATTATTTATCAAACTCCGTAGGTATTGTGGACTCTCATTATATTGGAGAAGTACTTGTACTATTCAGGAATAATTCTTTTAATCAAACATTGAATATACCAAAACATACAAAAATAATGCAAGGTGTATTAAGGAAATTTTATAAAGCAGAATTTGAAGAAGTTGAAGAATTTAAAGATTCAGAACGTGGGACTGATGGTTTTGGTTCAACTGGAGATAGTTGATGATTAAAGAAATAATGGATTTAATAATATATGCAAGATCGGATTTACTTAATGCTTGTTCATTTGAACATCAAGAAACTGCTCAAAAAAAACTTACTAGAGCAATTAATATTTATATTGAAAATATTAATGAATTAGAGGAGAATTAATATGAATGGGTAGAAAAAAATTAACATATAAATTTATAAAAGAACAAGTAGAAAAGGAAGGTTATAAATTATTATCTAAAGAGTATATAAATGCTAATTCAAAATTAAAGTTATGTTGTAGTAAAGGACATAAATTTGAAATGATGTGGAAGCATTTTAAAGAAGGGAGAAGATGTAAAAATTGTTCTATTAAATATAAGAAACTTACTTATAACTTTATAAAAGATCAAACAGAAAAAAGAGGTTATAAACTATTATCCAAAACTTATATAAATACTAAATTAAAGTTAGATATTCAATGCCCTGAAGGTCATATATATAAGACTTCTTGGGCAACTTTTAATAAAGGTACTATATGTCCTGTATGTAATAATAAATTAAAAAAATTAACATATAAATATGTAAAAAGTTACATAGAAAAAAATAAATATGAATTATTATCTACTAAATATATAAGTGCTCATAAAAAATTAAAATTAAAATGTAATAAAGGTCATATTTATAAAGTAGAATGGGCTTCATTTCAACAAGGTAATAGGTGTTCTATATGTTATTATAAATCAAAAAAACTTACCTATAAATTTGTTAAAAAGGAGATAGAAAATATAAAAGGTTATAAATTACTATCATTAAATTATAATCATTGTGAAGAAAAACTAAAAATACAATGTCCAAATAAACATATATTTTTTATGAGTTGGACAAGTTTTTATAGTAATGGGAATAGATGTACTAAATGTAATAAAATTACTTCGGAATATATTATAAATTATATAAAACCTATAAATTATAAAATGTTATCTGAATATAAAGATATTCATACAAAACTTAAATTTATATGTTCAAATAACCATGAATTTAAAATGTCATGGAATAATTTTCAAAGTGGTAAAAGATGTCCTGTATGTGCTATAGAAAATACAAGAGGTAAAGGACATTGGAATTGGAAAAATTATACAGAAGAAGATATAGAAAAATTTTCTAACTATAGAGAAAATGTAGCTCAGTTATCAAATCATAATTATAGAAAATACTATTATTATATAAATCCTAAAAAACTAAAAAGGAGTACATATAATTATCACTTAGATCACATTTATACAATATCTGATGGATTTAAAAATAACATACCACCTATAATTATCTCTAATAAAAATAACTTACAAATGCTTTGGTATTCAAAAAATGAAGCAAAAAATTATAGATCAGAAATAACTAAACAATTATTATACCATATAACTATATTATAATAAATTGAAGGAGGAGAAGTAAATATATGTTTGATACATTGTACCAAGAGTTCATTTACAAAAGAACTTATTCACGCTGGCTTGATTCTGAAAAGAGGTAAACATGAATATCATCTTGATCATATTTATTCTATAATGAGTGGATTTAAAAATAATATACCAGCTAAATATATTTCTAATCCTTATAATTTACAAATGCTTACAGAGTTTGAAAATATATCTAAACATGATAATTGTTGGCAAAATAAAGAAGAATTATATATAGGATATTTTAAATTTATTAATGAATTATCTAATATTAAAAGGAGTAATGATACATATGCCAGAGTTAATGGGTAATCCACTTAAAGTAGCTGATAGTAGATATTTTGTAGAAGGTGTTGAAACTAAATGGAGTGAACTTGCAATTAGAGTTGGTAGTAGTATAGCAATGGCTGAATCATCAGAAATAAATAGAAAGAAATACTCTGATATATTTACTGAATCTATTTTTAATCTTGAATTTATTCCTGGTGGTAGGATACTTAGAAATGCGGGAAGAATAAAAGGGTCTTTATTTAATTGTTATGTACTTCCATTTGGAGATTCAAGAGAAGAGATAGGTAAATATTTTTCTGACTCCTTCTGTTTATGGGGTTCCGGTGGGGGTATTGGGACTAATCTCTCTTCATTACGACCAGAAGGTGCTCCTATTCGTGGTGTAGGTGGTAAGTCATCAGGGCCTATATCCTTTCTTAAAGCCTCAGATTTTATAGCTGAAACAATACAGATTGGTGGTCAAAGAAGAGCTGCTGGACTTGCTCTTATGAATGTTAGGCATCCTGATATTTTAAAATTTATAAATGCTAAATTAGTAGATAAACTTATACCTCATTATAATATATCAGTAGGAGTTACAGAAGATTTTTTACAAAGAGTTGAATCCAATAATATGTGGGATTTAAAATTTGCACAAAAAACATATGATACAATAGATGCAAGAACTCTATGGGATACATTAATTTCTAATATGCTTACATCAGCAGAACCTGGATTAATAAATTGGGATAATTTACGTGAAAATAATTCGTATTTTTATGCACCTGTAATCACCACAAATCCTTGCGGAGAAGCTATTTTATCTCCATATGAGACATGTTGTTTAGGTAGTATTGTGTTACCTAAATTTGTAGGTAAAGGTGGGAATACTAACTGGATAAAAATACAAGCTACTATTGAAAATAGTGTACGATTTTTAGATGATGTTATAGACTGTAATAATTATGTATTAGACGTAATTAAAACAAAATCATTTGATTCAAGACGTATAGGTTTAGGATATATGGGACTTGCTGATTATTTATTTGCTAAAAAATTAAGATATGGATCAACTAAAGCTTTGGAAGAAACAGAAAAATTAGCGAAATTTGTAAGAAACTGTGTGTATGAAAGTTTAGTTAAATTGTCAAGTGAAAAAGGTGCATTTCCTAAATTTGATAGTACTGCATATTCCAAGGCAAAATTTATAAGAACATTACCACCATCATTAAGAATGGATATTAAAAAGTATGGGTCAAGATGTGTAACAGGTATTTCCATCGCCCCCACAGGAACTATATCATTAATTGCAGGAGTTAGTTCTGGTATAGAACCATTATTTCTTAAAGCTTATGAAAGAAAAGATCAAATAAGTAATAGAATATATATTCATGATTTATACAAACAAGCATTAAAAGATAATACTGATGACATAGATGAATGGTTTGTAGATACTTCTGATTTAAAACCAGAAGATCACTTAGAAACACAGAGTATTGTACAAAAATATGTTGATGGTGGTGTATCAAAAACAATTAATTTTCAAGAAGATATTTCACATGAAAAATTATCTTCATTATTATTGGAATACATTCGTGATTTAAAAGGAGTAACAATTTATGTAGATGGTAGTAGAGAAGGTCAAATTTTAAATAAAATATCTAAAGAAAAAATTAAAGAATTCTTAAAAAAAGAACAGTTTGATTCTGATGCTGATATTGATACTGTTAAATGCTCATCAGGATCTTGTGAACTTTAAAAAGGAGAATGAAAGTGGAACAAGAAATATATGAAACTGAAGATGTTGAATTTGATAAAAGTCATAAAAAACCATACAAAAAAAGTGATCGTTATGCAGAACGTGGAGAAATACAAGATGGTTTAGATGACTACTATTTAGAAGAAGAATAATAGTTTTCATTCTTTTTATCATTTTTATTAAATGAAGGAAAACAGGGAGATTAAAGTGAAAACATATTTAGCAATAATATTAATAGTATTTTTATTTACAAGTTGTAGTTATGATCATATTTATATAGCAAATACTAACTTTAAACAACTTAAAAAAGCTGAATTAAAAGATTATGGGGCTATAGGAATTGGATTATGTGCTTCATTCTTAACACATGAACTTGCACATATAACATTACTTGAAATTTTTAATGCTGATTATAAGATAAAACTTGAAGGTACTGAGCCTTATATATATTTTGATGATAAAAATCTTTCAAATAATAAAGTACGATGGGTTGCAAGAGCAGGGCTTTTATCACAAAATTTAGTTGGTTTATTTTTATCTAAAGATTCTTATTTTACACTTGGGTATAATAGCATGTCAGCTATACAAACTTTAACATATCCTTTAAGAAGTGATGGTAAAGGTGATTTAAATACTTTAGATAGGTATAAATCATATAAAAAACAAGCTGAAATAGAATGGTGCATATATAGTTTAATATCAGTACATAACTTATTAAGAATTGAATGGTAAAATGAATAAATTAAATATAAAGTATATACAGGAACAAATACCTATAATTGCTATAGGATATAAATTATTATCATTGAATTATGATGGATGTATGAAAAAGTTAGAATTTTTATGTGATAAAAATCATAACTTTAAAACAAGCTGGAGTAGTTTTAAATCTGGTAGTAGATGTCCTATATGCAATACACATAATAAATTAACTATAGAAGAATTAAAAAAACAAATATTAGTTATAGCACCTGGTTATGAATTATTAAGTAAAAAATATATAAATGCTCAATTAAAACTTAAATTTGTATGTCCTAAAGGTCATGAATTTGAAATGAATTGGAGTCATTTTAAAACAGGTAGAAGATGTTCTAAATGTTTTGGTGGAATAAAATTAACATATAAATATATAAAAAAACAAATTGAAAAAAATAATTATAAACTTTTATCTATAGAATACATAAACGCTTTAACTAAACTTAAATTTCAATGTCCTGAAGGTCATAAATTTTGGATGAGATGGGCTAATTTCCATAGTGGGCAAAGATGCCCTAAATGTTATAAATTATCAAGATTTGGATCAGGGCATCCTATGTGGAAAAATTATACAAAAAAGGAATTAAAAGAATTAAAAAAGTATAAAGCAAATGTAATACAATTATCAAACAGAAATTATAGAAAATACAAAAATATTATAAATCCTAATAATTTAGAAAGAGGTAGAAGTAAATATCATTTAGATCATATATTTTCAATTATAGAAGGATTCAGAAGGAATATACCAATTAAATATATGGTTAATCCTTACAATTTACAAATGTTATATGGTAAGAAAAATATTATAAAAAAGGATACTTGTTGGCAAAGTGAGAAAAAATTGTATCAAGGTTATGCAAAATTTCAAAAGTAGAGGAGAAAAAATGATTAAAGTTAAGTCAAGCAACATAGATTCAATCGGGTTTGAGGATGAAGTTTTAACAGTTAAATTTAAAAATAACACTATGTATAATTATTCTGATGTATCTGAAGAGTTGTTTGAAAAATTTAAAAAAGCAGAGTCAGTAGGAAAGTATTTCTTTAAATATATTAAAGGTAAATATGAATTTTCAAAAGTAGAAGGAGAATAAAACATGAAAAAATGGTATTATTATTTTAGAGATGAAGAAAATAGACCACATATTACTGTATGCCTAATTGAACATAAAAGTGATTATGCAAGAGGTATTGCAATTTGTTCATTAAAAGATAACTTCTCAAAGAAATCTTATTATTATGATGAAAAAAATAATATTGTAGGTGGTAGAGATATAGCTGAAAAAAGAGCTATGGAAGCTTTAACAAATAAAGAGAGTAATAATCCAATAAATAGAGGTGAATGTTTTGATGTTTTTGAACAATGTATGTTTGATCTTAATACTGAATTTAAATCAGAATTTATTCCAGAACTTTCTCCTTTTGAACAAAGACTTATAAAAAAGAAAGAAACTGAATCTAAAATTGATGAGATAGATAAATTTTTAGAATATTGGAAAGAATTAGAAAAAAAATTAGAAAGCAATGAAAACTTTGAATTTAATAAAGAATTTAATAATGGTATAATTAATTATATTGTTGGTGGATATAGAGGTGATTTTAGAACAAATTATCATATAGAATTTTCACATCCATCTTCTATGAAATATGAAAAGGATTAAATATTTTATTAACTTACAATAAGGAGAATTTTATAAATGAAATTTTGTGAAGATATACCAGTTAATATAGTTACTGATATTCAATCAGGTTGTGGAAGAACTATACTTAAAGATAAATATAATATCCCTTATAATGTTGCTAGAAGATATATCACTCTTGTTAAAAATAATAACCAAGGACTTTCTGATATTGCTGATACTACTAAAATCAAGACAGAATATACAGATAAAACTTTAAATATTGAAGTTAACAGTTTAACAATTGATACGCTTGATGCTGCACTTAAAGCAGGTAATGTTGATCTTTCTGTATATGAGGTGGATAGATATGTTATAAATTCTTGGCAAGTTACAATGAATATAAAGGATGTTCCTACTACTAAAACTAATTATCAAACTAAAGTATGGCTTAAACCTATAATTATTAAACCTGTTGAATTTGCTATACATGGGCTTATTGAACAAATATCAGCACATAAGCCTGTATATTGTAAAACTATTAATGACCCAGAAGGAGACTTTTTATTAGAAATTGGATTAAATGACATTCATTTTGGGATGCTTGCTTGGGGATTAGAAACTGGAGTTGACTGGGATATTAAAATAGCTGAAGAAATATTTGTAACTACAGTTCAAAAAATACTTGAAAGATCTAAAAACTTTAAAATTAGTAGAATATTATTTCCTATAGGTAATGATTTTTTTCATCTTAATTCACCAGATGGAGTTACACCTCTAGCAAAAAATAGACTTGATTATGATAGTAGATTAGCTAAAATATATCAAGCAGGTAAAATAGCAGTATTTAAAGCTGTTGATTATTGTCTTGGTGTAGCTCCTGTAGATATTACATGGGTGCCTGGAAATCATGACCCTGAAACTTCATACTATTTAGTTGATGCTTTAAAAGAACATTATAGAAATGTAGATCAAGTTACTGTAAATTTATCTCCTAAATTAAGAAAATATTATCAATGGGGTAAATGTTTACTCGGTATGACACATGGTAATGAAGAACCACACAGAGATTTACCTACAATAATGGCAGCAGAAGAACCTACTATGTGGTCAACTTCTATATATAGGGAATGGCATGTAGGCCATACTCATAAAAAGAAACAAACTAATTATATAGCTGGAGATACGTTTGGTGGTGTCGTGGTAAGGACTTTATCAAGTATTAGTGGCACAGATGCTTGGCATTATAAGAAGGGTTATATTCATCCATTCAGGACAGGAGAAGCTATTATATGGGATAAGACCGAGGGGAATGTAGGCACTATATCTATTAATATACCTAATTGAAATAGGTTATTGTATTGCTAAGATAAGAGATAGAAAAATTATTGATATAGATAAGATTGTATTATAAAAAATAATATAATTGATCCATGTATAGATCACTATTTCTTTTTAAGATCTATACATGGATCAAATGTTGCTATTTTTTATCTTCTATTAAATAACAGCATCCCAATTAATTTCATCCTGCAAATAAATATGAGCATGCTTGTGATGGCACCATATTTCAGTGTCATCATAGTTTGTGCAGCTATCACCAAACAATTGCTTTAGGTGATTGTAAATGCCTGTATTTACCTTTATGGTTTCGTTATTTCCCACAAAAACAGTTTCAATACGCTCAAAGAACGCATTGTTTTTATCAGTGTCAAACACCTCTTTTTTTAGAGATCGGTATGGAAAAGTATCGTTCCACAACTTCTCTATTGGCAGGTCCAGCCTCCAGCCATAATGGGTGCAGTTATGACCTGTTGTACAATAATCAATATCAACGGTGGTCCAATCGTTGTGCGCCCCGGAGTGATTTGGACAACTCTTTCCGGGCCAGCACCCTGCATCACCCCACACAAAAGCATTATTGCCAGGACGTGGGTAGTCTCGAATAACACTACGCATCACATGTTCAATGACTTCGTAAATTTTGGGGTACATATTTGGGCATAATGGATTCCCAGCAAATCGCATAATATCGGTGTCCTTGGTAATGTTGACTGGCTTACTGCGTCGAATTTCTTTAGCGGTCATTGGGACAATCACATCACGCAAACGCTGGGGGCCTGGGATGTCAATTGAAAACAATTTATTCCATTCCTCGGTTATTTCAGGTATTTTATAGATATCCTTGACGTCTGTATCTTTTGGTAAAATAATCCTCTCACCGTCTGGACGATCCACCACCATGCAAAACCCGTAGGAAATTGTCATACCGGTATGGCCGTACCAGTTTTTATATATACCGGTTTTTTCTTGCGCCATTGCCATCTCAAATGATACCTGTGCCGCTTTCCAATCAATCATGGTAAAACCTTAAGCGCGGCAACCGACTTTTTAATGTCATCGCTTATTGATTCTAATGCCTTGAGCCTGGTATCAATAGCAGAAAGAATGCTATTAACGCTTGGCACCTCTTTTACAGTGCCTTTGTTTGAAATTTGTTTTACGTACTTACCGTCCGGGTAATCTCCAACGACATCGTATTCTTTTCCGTTCTCGGTTATTTTCATAATTTTTCAACCTCGTTATAGTTAAGCTGAGGGACTGCAATTGAAGAACTGAAATTGACAAACGCCCCTTTTCGAGCAACCCGTATTTTGAAAGAACTTTCACAATAAAAAGCGCCAACAGACGGCGTAAAAAGGTCCGTGCCATAACAAGTTCCACTACAAGATATTTTTTGTTCGGCAGTGTTGTTCCCGACGGCTTTTATATCAAGAATGATATCACCATCTTTTAAAACCTGTAGTCTCAAAGAGTCCCCTGAGTCCTCTTCGTCTTGAACACCCAAACCAATTGCCTCGTAAACTGATGCTGGGGCGAAAGCGATCGCATACGGACCGCCCGTTAAATCTACAAGGTCGGTCCATCCACCAGTCCCAGCCGGGTCGTCGATGTCGGTGACGGCTGTGACTTCTGAATCTATCGTGCCGTCGCCGGCACTCCCGTTATAAGCGATAGCCGCAATCCTATTGTTGCCGACTGTGATTGTAGTGGTATCGCCGGATTTTGCCGTGCAAAGTTTTGTTTGTGATAATATTGTGCCGCCCCAAGTTCCCATAATTATATCTCCTTATTCATCATATTTAATTGTACCAATTAAATCAGTAATTGTCCAAATACTTGCTTCATAACACCCAATTGCCCAATAACTTCCAATAGTATTACTACGAATATCTCCACCAGCAACTCCAAGTTCTCCATTATATTCAAATTTATCACTTCCACCTGCTGTACATTTTAGATATGAAGCGGTACGTACCATAAATGATGTCATACGTCCAGTAGTAGCTTCGTCTAATGAAAAATTAATAGAAGCTGTAGCAGTTTTATTTGTAAATGCTGTAAAACTTGTTAAATCAGTAGCTACTACAGAATAATCACTACTTTTTGAAGTTACTGTTTTAGATACAGCACTATCATCGACATACTTTTTTGTGGCTGCATCTTGATTACTAGTTGGATCTGTAACAGAAACTACTTTATGACTGTTCATATCTAAATTTTCAGATTGAGCACTTAAAGCTGTATCAGTATTTTGAGTATGCTTTGTTGAAACAGCATCATCTAATTGTGCTTCTGAGTTACCACCTATATTAAAGCCATTCATGTCTAAGTTACTACCAAGTTGAGGTGATACATCTTCAACAATATTTGTAAGTTTGTTACTTAATTGTGTTTGAATTGCAGATGTTACACCATGAACATAAGCCATTTCTGTTGGTGTAACTGTTTGAATATTAAAGCCATTCATATCAAGATTACTACCAAGTTGAGGTGAAGTATCTTCAACAAGATTTCCAAGACCCCCACTAGATACAGTTACCCATGAAAGTTGTCCTGCCCCATCTGTTTTTATAAGTTGGTCAGAAGTACCATCAGCTTGAGGCCATTTAATATTATCAAGAATAATTTCTCCAGTAGTGTCTGGCGTAATTATTATATCATTAGCACTAACAGAAACAATTGTTTTTCCATTGACATCAAGATTACTACCAAGTTGAGGTGATACATCTTCAACAAGATTTGTAAGTTTATTACTTAGTTGTGTTTGTATTGCTGATGTAACACCATGAACATAAGCCATTTCTGTTGGTGTAACTGTTTGAATATTAAAGCCATTCATATCAAGATTACTACCAAGCTGGGGAGACACATCTTCAACAATATTTGTAAGTTTATTACTTAATTGTGTTTGAATTGCAGATGTTACACCATGAACATAAGTCATTTCTGTTGGTGTAACTGTTTGAATATTAAAACTATTCATATCAAGATTACTACCAAGTTGAGGTGAAATATCTTCAACAATATTTGTAAGTTTGTTGTCAATTATTGATATATAAGTAGCTGTTACATATCCATTTTGTGAATCAGAAGCCGCTTGATTATGTATTTCTTGAGATGAAAGTGACATACCACCAGCAGTAGCAGATGAGTGCAAAGTAACATTTTCAGCACCTAGGCTTGTTAAAAGTGTTGCTCCTGTTTCTTCTTGATATACACCTCCTGTTCCTGTACCTACTAACATACCACCATCTTGTGTGAAATCTGAAGCAACTAATGTATGAGAAGCAGTAACATAAAGTCTTGCATCAATTAGCCTCATAGCTTTAGTAAATATAGTATTAAATTCTCTATCATTTAAATTTAATTCTGGTAAATCATAATTAGGCGTAAAATCAGTAATAATTTTATAAGGCATTGAACTACGAGTATCACCAGAATAATAGGATGCAGAAAGATTTACTGAACCTGTTAAATCAGTACCTAAAGTTATAGAAAATAAACCACTATCATAATCAACAGTACCAGATCCAGCAGGACTAGCATTTCCTGCTAATACACCAGAACCATTATCTGTAAATCTTTCTGATGCTGTTATAACAATATAGTTTTGTATTAAAGGTGTATTAGATAAAGTATCAGAATAAATAGTAGTAGCAGTATTTGCAGAAGCTACATTTTCAGCTCTTGCTGTTTGATAACTAGCATCTGCATATCTAGAAGTTAAAGTTAAATTAGTAGCATTTACTATACTTCCAACTTCATAAAATGAGTTATTTTCATTATCTTTAAATAAATCACCAGAAGATACATAAGTAGTAAATGCAGTACTATTACCTCTTACATTTGCTGATCCTATTACTATATTAACACTACCACTATTATATAGAGCCATTATTTACTCCTTATTTGTTCTTCTAATTCAACTATTCTTTGTGTTAATGCTTCTACCTTATTATCTAACTGTCTTATTGCTCCCCATGAAAGAGATGTGCATGATTTGAAAGAAAGATAAGGTTTATTATCTGGATCATATATTACTTCACCTTTTTTATATGTTTTAAGTATTTTTCCTTTTACTATTTCCCCATTCTCAGAAATGCTTTCTTCTCTATCTTCTCCATCTTTTTTATATTTAGAAAGTAACCATAATGGAAGTGTATCATCATCAATTAATTCATTTCCAGTTCTATCATCTATAATTCCACTACCTTTTATACCATTTATTGCAACAAGGTCATCATGATCATCAAAATGGTAAAAGTCAGCAACATTATGCCAATCATCAGCATAAGCATTATCCCACGCATGGTCAGTTAAACCTAAATCAGTTATTTTTGTAGTTTCTGGGTAAAAGGAATTCATTGCAGCAGTGTTTACAAATTTTAAAGTTTGTGTATCTCCATCATCATCATCAATATATAAATATATAAAATCTTGTCCTTGCTGTATTACTGACTCAGCCGCAGCACCATATACTGATAAATAGGTATAACTTGATGAATTTAGGTATATATTTTTAAAAACATTTCCTGTTAACCAATTACCACCTAAATTTAATGCAATTTCTTCTTTTGTTGATGGTTCAATAAAAAATCTGTCTCCATCAGCATCACCACCCATTTTAACTTCATAATCTGTACCTTTAAAGTTAATTACTCCTGGGTCTGAATCTGATCCTTCTAATATTAAGTCAGCACCACCACTAATAATAAAATCTTCACTAGTAGGTACTACACACCCAGTTAACTCTAAGTCTTCTCCTGTCCATTTCATATTATGAGTACCATCACCAATATTCATTCTATAATAAGGGCTATCGTAACCAATCCATATACCAGCAGTATTATCAGTATATCCATCTTTACTTGTAGTTCTTATATATCCAGTATTACCTAGTTCCATATTAGCAATTTGTGCTAAATTAGTAACACCTATCATAGCAGCAGTAATAGAATCAGCTTCAATTAAAGTAGTTTTTAAATAACCACCAGAAATTAATGTTGTATCACACATAGCAGCAGAAACTTCATCTTCAGTAGCTAAATCCCCAAAATTAGGTTTACTTGTAACATCACTCCAACCAACATCATCTTCAGTAGCTAAATCACCAGCATCAGAAAAAGAAGCAATACCTGAACCACCAGATATTGTTACAGCACCATGCATACTAAGATTACCAGATGTGTACTCTATATAATTACCAGTTTTTGTTGTATCACCTATAAGAAATCCAGCACTGTGATACTCAGCAAGTATAGTACCAGTGTTATCATAAATAAATAATCCCTTTTTACCAGTGTCAGTTCCCATTTTAATAATAGTATTATCATTTAAATCAACTACTTTAAAAGCAGCATCGTGTCCAACTACCCAATCTCCTCCTTCATAGTCTGTATCACCATCTATTATTAAATGATCCCCTGGAGCTGCATAAAATCCATAATCATCACTTTCAAAAGTTTGTGATGGACTAGCATTTTTTTGTAAACCATCTAAATATCCCATTACAGCTTTTTCATTATTAGCATCATCAAATATACTTATTCTATTTTCAGGAGGATTAAGTTCAATACGTCTTCCTGAAGAAGCTGAAGTCAATCGTGAGGATGTTATTTCCCATCCACCTATTTTTGTTTCAGTATTAGAAACTTCAAATACAGTACCATTTAAAGTATCATAACCAGCTATACCATAAGTATTAGAATATAAATTACCCATAACAACTTTAGTTGCAGAATCAGCAATTACTTTTATTTTTGGTGAACTACTTAATTCATCAGTAAGTTCTAAATCTCCTGTAACAATATCATGTGCTGTTATTTTTAAACTTGGTTGCCATTCATAAAAAGATTTATCAGATCCAGAATCATCAATATACATTCGTACATATTTAGCTTGAATAGTATAAGGTAATATAGCTAAAAATTTATTATCAGTATTTTTAACAGTTGTAATATAATCACTTTGTGCATCTGCTTCATTTACAAATGATATAAGTATCTTACCGCTTAATAATTCATGACTACTATTACCAGCATAATATGTCCAACTATCTTCATAGTTAAGTTTCATAGCAAAATACATATTGCAGTCTGTCTCTAACCAAACTAAATGTTTTTCAAACATTTGAGCTACAGGGTATTCATAATTTACATATTGCCACGCCATAGAAACTCCTTATTATATAGTAATTGCTGTTACTGTTGTGTTACCATCATATAAAAGACTTACAAGACCAAAACTTCCAGATGCAGTACCACTAATTTGAAATATATTATCAGCTATTGTATTAGCATTTGTAGAAGTTTCAACAGATATAACCGATAGTTGGAGAAATAAATCTCTAGCTAACACTTTACATGTTATTAGTGCTTTACTCCCATGACTACTTATTTCAGCATCTGTAAGATTTCTTTGATAATAATTATTTTGTGGGATAGTTTGGTAATCCCCATAATCAGCAGTTCCTACTTTAAAGTAAAGTAAATATCCATTATAATCTAATTCAGTACCTGCATCCCAAGCAAATTGTACCCCTCCTATAACAGAAGTAGCAGTAAGTCCTGTAGGTGTAGCAGGAGAAGAATTGATAGTATTAAATATTAAAGAATTTAATGATTTTATAGAATCTTCATTTATTGTATAAATAACAAATATTATATTACTATGTACAGTACCATTACCATCTTCTTTATTATTATCAAAAAAATATGTGTATTCAGATGAATTTACAATAGTTGATCTTAATAAATTTCCAGAATCTGTAGATGTATGATATACTTCAATATAATAACCAACTATAAGAATATCTACAGCATTCCAAGCTATATTAATATCTTTATCTTCATAGTAATGTCTACCTTCATCATCCACGTTATTAGGATCAGCACCTTTTATGTAAGCTCCTGTGGGTGCTGGAACAGAATAATCACCTGCAAATAGAGTAACAGAAGTTACAAAAGAATTACTTATACCACTTTTATACTCTGTTCTACAAAAAAATCTAAATATATAAGTTTCACCTATTACTAAGTTATTATTTATATATGTGGCTTCATTTTGACCATCAGGTAAAGTAGCTATGGTACTATATATACTACTAGCTGTTTTCATTTGAATAACTATTTCTTTTATAGTCATTCCACCACTTGGGCCAAAAGCTCTTAAAATAAACCCTTTACCATTTACAGATTGAGTAGGTGTAACAGAACAACCTCTTGGTGTTCCAGGAATTTTCATTGAATTAGGTGGTGGTACATAAGGGTCATCAATTATAGTTATAGTTGCATTATTTGCATATAAAGCAGATAAATGTTCAAACCCAGATATTTGTACTTCATCAATACCAGTTCTAACAACAGAAGTAAGTCTAAATTTTTTATAAGATGCCCCTGTAACACCCATATAATATACTGAATCTGTACAAGGACTTCCATTAAGAGCATCAATAGGTATTACCATAAGTGAATCATTATTACTAATATGTGTTTCATCTACTGAAGCATTTACAAATGTGTTATCAGATTTTTGATAATTTATTGTAAATGTATCTGTAGCAGTATTAGAAAAAGTATATTCTCTATCTATTGTTATATTAGTAGATGTATAATCAGCTATTCTACCACCTTGACCCCAAGATGGTAACTCATCCTGAATCTTAATTATATCTCCAGCAGTTCCATGAATATAATCTAATTTACATTTAGCTGAAATGTTATGAGTACAATTTGTAATTTGATTAAGTTTAAATTTAGTTTCTCTTTCAGCTACTTTTATATCTGTTATACCTTTTAATCCAATAGTTGTTTCATTTAATTCATTAAGATCACTAAAAGCTGATTTAGCCATTAAAGATCTCATATTATATTTACAATCCTTATCTGTAAATTGACTTATAATCCTATTTGGTATTTCTGATAATGGTGTAAATGATTGAGAAAATTCAGATAAATTACCCATTGATAAAGAATGAACAGGAGTATCATCTTTATTTATAATAAAATTAAATTTGCCACCATACCAAACAGACCAACATCTAAAGGAATCACACATTTCTAATAAAGCCATATTAGCAGATTGTGCTGAATCCATTACACCATTGTAAGTATGAAAATGTGTCTTAACTGATGAGCTACTTTCTAAAGAACAACCTGTTATATCAAAAGAGTTAATATTATTACCAAGTATAATATTTATTAAAATTTCATTAACATTTAAAGTTGGTGTAAAAACAAACTCTTTTGTTCCATTAGTAGTTATATTAGATTTTGTTTCTATTAAAATACTATTATCATAAATATCTTTATAAAAAGCAGACATTTCATAGACAGATCCAGATATATTGGCTATTGTTAATTTAAAAACCCAACTTTGATCTAATTCTAAAGTAGATACTAATTTTAATTTTATGGATAATCTACTAAATGCTGTACTACTTATACCTACGCTACGTAAAGATGAGTCTCTTGTGGTTGTAAGAGAGTTAAAAAATGAAAAAGTAGTCTGTACTTCTAGAGAATCATTCCAATTTTCATCAGTTGAACTATTCCACCAACTTAAAGCATTATAAGAATTATAAGGATTATAAATTTTATGACAATCTTGGATTGCAGTTTCTATACCTGAAGAATATAAATCAGTAGATGTTATATATTTTCCTATTCCATATCGTGTATTAAGCATATAATTTCTAACACAAAGTATAGAATTATCAGAATATTCAGTTCTCCAAGAATCTGTATCATTCCAATATAATTTAACAGCACCTTTAGTTTCCCATTGTTCAGATGTTTCATTATAAAAACAATCTTGAAATGTATAATCTGTACCAGAAGTACTTGCATCTTCTATATCAGGTACTGATATTTTTGTACCTTTTAATAAAGTATTTACATTAGGTGGTGCTCCAGATAATTGTTCAGTAGCACGAATTCTTAATCCTAATAATGCTGTATTAGGATATATAAATTTACCATTTATAATTTCAGTTACTGAATTAAGTATGAGCTGATCTGAAATGTAAAAAGAATCAGAAGGGCCAGCATCAGTACGTGTAAGTCTGATATCATAAGTCCCTTTATCTAAACCAAGATCTTCAAAATTTATTTCTATAGAAGACCATACTTCAGTTTTACTTTTACCTGACATTTCTATAGTAGTAGAATCAGCATTTTCAGTAGCTGAAATTTCAAATCTATCCTCATCACTAACATCATGTTCTAATTCAATTTCATATTGATTAAAATAAAATTTTGTATTTTTATATTGTTCAGATCCACATGCCCAATAACCAGGCCTAATTACTTCTTCACGTTCAATACTATTATGATATCTAGCTATTCTTACTATTTTTGAGGTTACAAAAGATTGTTCTAATATGTTAGAGTTAGAATCAAAAATTGCATAATCTATTCTATAAGATTTTTCTTTTTCACTATCACATACTGTAAAATCTTCAAAGGTATTTCCTAAAACTTCTAAAGTTATAGTAGGAGGTTGTGTTCCAACTACAATTGTGTCACTATAAAAATCTACATTTATATTTTCTGCATTAGTAATTGTTCCATCACTTTTTACTCCACCAGATACAGAATAATTCCAAGTTTTAACATCTAAAGCAATCCAAGAACCACCACTTTTTTTATAATCAATATTATATGTTATTGTGTATGGATCTATTGAGCCAGTGTCTTCATTTGTTTCATATAATGCAGGACTTCTTAATTGTAATAATAATCTATCAATATCTTTTGTTGTTGTATATTGTATATAATCACTACTAGTTATTTCTCTACTATCATCATACTGCATTATTGAATTATTAAAATATGGTATTGCATTTTGACTAAAAGGATAATGATTAAATAATGTCCAAGAACTTTCCCATCCTGTAGTTGTCCCAGGCTCTACTCCATTATTTGCAGCTATACATATATATTTATAATAATCGTTAGTTACTACTTCACCAGCAGTATATGCTTTACTGCTCCAAGCAGTAGCTGTTCCAGATGGTGTATTTGTCCCTGTTCTATACCACCAAGTAACATTACTATATACATCTATAAATTGATCATCTAATAAAATATAAGGATCATTGATATTATAACTTGTTTCATATATAGAAGTAACATCTTGTTTTTTACATATACCTTCTATCTCACCTTCACATAAAGCAATAAGCATGTTAAGATAATTATCACTACCACTACTTTCTGTATAAATACCTATAACATTTCCACCAACTATATGAGATCCATATACTACAGGAATTGGTGAATCTATTTG
>Ga0307928_10000257_pt1 | contig 38448 bp, 46 predicted proteins | sample AceLakmetagen232_FD_201815 | JGI IMG/M metagenome (GOLD analysis project Ga0307928, IMG submission 201815) | Saline water microbial communities from Ace Lake, Antarctica - #232 | ecosystem: Environmental > Aquatic > Non-marine Saline and Alkaline > Saline | place: Antarctica: Ace Lake... | reverse complement strand
TGAAGAGTTTAACAAAGAATTGACTGATTGGCTGGTTGAATACAATTTTAAAAGGCCTCATCAAACATTAGGATACAAGACTCCTATTGAATTCTCAAAAGTGTTACCTATGTACTCATCTTGTACACAATATTGACAAAATTCTTCAAATCTGTTATATTAAAGACAATACAAAAATATATTTATGGAGGTACATCTTATGACAGAAGTATTGTTTCTTATCGGAAGACCAGTTCCGCATTTGCTCGTTTTTGGTGCTTGGTTAATCTGGATGTGGGTAAGTCACTACCAGCAAGGAAAACATCTCTGGATGTGGGAGCTCACCAATTGGGGGGCAATAGGATACGGGTGTTTTCTTGTAATCGGTTTCTTCGCGGCGATTTTCTACATAGATAAAGACATAGAAAGCTTTAAGTCTATCGTCTTTATTATTGACCATGCCTTCTATTGGGCATGGGCAGGTTTAATAGTAGTAGGAGGATTTAACTGCTGGTTGACATTGACCGGCAAGAAAGATTAAAAATTAATATTTTCACAAAAAACAAGGCGGTTGGATTACCGCCTTGAATCTTTTATAAAAGTTGAGGAACTTCGGTTCCTCAACTTTTCAATATATTCTGTTTAATATCCCATTCCGCCAGGCATCATCCCTGCCCCAGGCATCCCACCAGGCATACCAGCATTTCCTTTATCATCTTTTCCCGGCAAATCAGTAACTATCGCATCTGTTGTCAAAAGTAAAGAAGCAATAGATGCCGCATTTTGAAGGGCAGTACGAGTAACTTTAGTAGGGTCAACAATGCCCGCCACAACTAAATCCTTAAATTCATTTTTAGCCGCGTCATAACCATAATTCATATTTCCTTGCTTAACCTTTTCCACAACTACTGAAGAATCTTGTCCAGAATTAGCCGCTATTTGACGCAATGGTTCTTCTAAAGCTCTCTTTAGTATTTCTAGACCTAAGACCTCATCACCCTTAAGGGCCAAAGATTCCAAAACATCCAAACATCTTAACAAAGCCACTCCGCCTCCGACTACAACGCCCTCTTCTACTGCTGCCTTAGTGGCGTGTACGGCATCTTCAACCTTGAATTTTTTTTCTTTCATTGCGGTTTCAGTAGCAGCGCCCACCTTAATGACAGCCACTCCACCAGTTAATTTTGCTAATCTTTCTTGTAATTTTTCCTTATCAAAATCAGAAGTCGCTATTTCTAATTCTCTCTTGATGTTAATAATTCTATCCTGAATAGCCTGTTTCTGTCCCTTGCCACCAACAATAGTACTATTGTCTTTTGTAGAAATAACTCTACGAGATTGACCTAAATCTTTCAGGGTCGTATTTTCTAATTTTAGTCCAACTTCTTCAGAAATGACTTTTCCGCCAGTTAAAGCGGCAATATCTTGTAACAATTCTTTTTTCCTATCTCCAAAACCTGGAGCTTTAATTGCCAAAACATTGAAAGCCCCTCTTAGCTTATTAACCACAAAAGTGGCCAAAGCCTCTCCCTCAATATCGTCGGCCAAAACAACTAAATCTTTTTTACCTGCTTGAGCCATTTTTTCTAACAATGGCAAAATCTCTGAAAGAGCAGAAACCTTTTTGTCAGTTATTAGAATATACGGATTTTCGTATTCAGCAGCCATTTTTTCAGAGTTTGTAATCATATAAGGAGAAACATAACCATGGTCAAACTGCATGCCCTCTGTAACTTCCATTTCTAATCCAAATGATTGTGATTCCTCAACAGTTATTACTCCATCTTTTCCCACCTTTTCCATAGCTTCAGCAATAATTTTACCAATTTCCAAATTGTTGGCGGAAATTGAAGCTACCTGTTGTATTTCTGCGCGAGTAGACACTGGTCTAGAAATTTTTTCTTGCAATTCCTTGACCACTGCAATTACTCCTTTTTCAATTCCCGACCTAATGGCTAATGGATTAGCTCCAGCTGCTACATTTTTTAGACCTGCTCCAAAAATTGCCTGAGTTAAAAGAACTGCAGTTGATGTTCCATCTCCAGCGATGTCATTAGTTTTAGAAGCAACTTCTTGTAAAAGCTGAGCACCAACATTTTCATATTTGTCTTCTAATTCAATTTCTTTGGCTACCGTCACTCCATCATTGGTAATTGTAGGCGAGCCAAAACCTTTATCTAGAATAACACTACGACCAATCGGACCTAACGTTACTCTCACAGTGGCAGCTAATTTATCTATTCCGCGCTTCAGTGCTGCCCGCGCTTTTTCGTCAAATAAAATTTGTTTAGACATATACTAGTTAATTAGTTGATTAGTTAATTAGGGATTAGGATTATAATATATGAATCCTGATTACCCAAGTACCTAAGTACCCAATTACCCTATTTAATTACGGCTACGACTTTATCATAATCAACAACTAAAAATTCCTTTTCGTCCACCTTATATTCGTCTGAGCCGTATTTTTCAAATAAAATTTTATCACCAACCTTTAAATCTATTACCTCTTTCTGACCATTGTTTAATGTTTTTCCATGGCCAATAGCAATAACTTTTCCCTGAACTGGCTTTTCTTTGTCAGCAGTATCAGGTAAAATAATACCACCTTTACTTACTTCATTTTCAATAATCGGTTCAACTATCAACCGACTACCAATTGGTTTAAGTTTTAACATAAATTAGTTTAATTAATGAGTTAAATAAAAATTAGCACTCTTGACCTTTATCTGCTAATTATAAAAAACTATTCAAAATAGTCAAGAGCCAATTTTAAAATTTACAAAGAATATGCATAAAATCAAATCCATTCAAATTATTTTTATTCTGTCTATTTTAACTTTTGCCTTGCCTATTTCAGCTAAAGAAAAAAACGTAGAACTGTATTTTTTTTACAGCCCCCTTTGTCCTGCATCCCATCAAGCCGAAATTAAAATAGGGACATTAAAAACTAAATATCCCTATTTACAAATTAAAAAATTTAGAATTCCAGAAAAAAATAATCAAAAAATATATTCAGCTTTAGCTAAAATATATCAAATTCATTCTGATTCTATCCCTAGTATTTTTATAGAAAAAATGGGGTTTAATGGTTGTTCTTCAACAACAATTTCTGAAATAGAAAAAATTCTTATTCGTTGTTCAAAACAAGAATGTGATTCTCCAACCCAAAAATTATTGACCACTTCTTTTAAAAAGGAGACTCCTGCTTCTAAACTTAATTTTAATATAATTTATATTGCTGCTGGTATTCTAATCCTATGTTTCCTTTCCATAAAAATATTTTTTAAAAAAGAGAAAAAAGTCATTCGCTAAAAATTTCAGCAGTAAAGACATAAATATCTACTTCTCCTGTTTTCCACGCATCTTTAGATAATCCGGCCTTTTGTTGACAAAGCTGACCCATAAATTCTTCTAAATCCCAATTATTTTCGGTGGCCACTTGGGGCAAAAAAACTCCCGAATTCAATCCTTGCTGAACAATAACCCCATGTTTCCCTATTTCAATTTCTTGAATAGGATTTTTTATTTTTTTAAGAGGAGAGAGAACAGAAATCTCTATACTAATATCTTTCATTTCCTTTAAGCTGACTGGCAAAAAACGATTATCATCCACAGTTGCCGCAACAGCCATTTGGGAAACAACCTGATATAAGGGCTGTTTTTCTTCTATGATTCTGCCAATGCAACCCCTTAATTGATGATTCCTTTTTAGAGTGACAAAAGCGCCCTGTGGTTGCTTCAATGCTGGCAGAACATCCTTAAACTCTGGTATTTTTTTATTCTCCAAATATCCTTCAATGCTTTGCCGCGCGATTTGCAAAAGCATTTGTTTTTCCTTTTCTGTTAAACTCACCTGCTCTGACAAACTTTTACTAAATACAATACTGGCATATCCAACCACCCTTGAATAATCGCCAGTAACATCTCCTGAATTGGTATAATCTAAAAATTTAATGTTATCAATCTGCGCAATCTCCGATAATAATAACGCAATATGAATAGCTTCTTCTCCACAAGCGCAAGTTTCCAAATTTGGTAATGATTTGGACATTAAATTTTGGACAGCATTGGTAAGATTTTCTGACTTTCCTGTCAAAATTGCGTCAATAATTTTATGGTCAACTAAATTAGCTATTTCATAAGAGGGATAATGAGATAAATCAGAGCTAATAACTATTAAAGTTTGATTATCAATATATTTACTTAAGGCATAAGCTAAAGCCTCTCTGTTGTGCTGATTGAGTTGCCCGACAATAATGGGAACAATTTTAAAATCTTTTAACATTCTCTGCAAAAATGGAAGGCAAACTTCCAAACAATGCTCTTCGGAGTGGGATTGAGGCCTGTTTATAATACTTTTATGCCCGGATATTAATTTTTTTGCTAAATCAACATCAACCTTTATGTCGCCTAAAGGAGTTTGCCAAATGTCTTGCAAATCAACAGAACTACCCTCAAACCAATCGGTGTGGGAAGGACCAATTAAAATTACTGTTTTAAAATTTTTATTTTCTAACAACTTAAAAGCGTTAGCAGCCACCTGCCCAGAAAATGTATATCCAGCATGAGGCACAATTAATATTCTGGGATCCCCTTCTATAGAAACATCTTTAGCCTGTGACAAAAATTTATCAATCTGTTGAGACAAAATATCTTTATTGCCCGAATAATAGGAATCAGCTGCAACGGGCAATCTAATTGATAATTCTTGTAATGAAATTTTTTGTTTATTCATAATTTTAAAATTTAAAACTAAAATAATAATAAGCAAAACAACAAAAACAAAACTTAAAATAAATCTTACTTTTTTGTTATTCAACATACTTATATTATAAAATATATCAAGATAAAAGAGAAGGCACCCCTGAGGTCCTTCTCTTGGTTGCTCATCTTATTATCTTATATAGATTATTTTTTAGACTTTTTAAACCTCTCCACTCTGGTTAAACCCGAGCAAGTAACAATCTTAATCCCCTTTTTGCTTAATTCGTCTAAAAATAAATTCATACCCAAAGAGTCAGAAGAAATGTGTCCGGCGACCACTACATTAATGTGCGACTTTTTAGCCTCTTCGTAATGTTTTTCGCTCATATGCATAGCCACTACAGTACCTATCCCTGCTTGAGCCATATATTGATAAATTTCTGGCGCGCCTTCTGTGCCGCCGGTGATTTCAGTTAAAACAATTTTTCCGCAATGATTTTCTGGTTTACCAGTAAACAATCTTGGTCCAGCACCAATTTTTATCGCCTGTTTATACTCTGGAATAGATTTCAGAATTCCCATTAAATCCTCTATATATTCTGGCTGTTTTTTGTTAATCAGTTTTTTTAAAAAGTTTGCTACGCAATTATCCGATGTTGTATGAGAACACATTAATCCTATATTTAATAGCTTAGCTGCATCAACAACCCGATTATGATTAATTGGAGAAAGACCGCGACCAACTTCTTCTATTCTTAAATGAATTAAACTTTCAGCAACATTTATCGGTATTCCGTATAAATTTAAAACGTCAGCTTGTAATTTCATTACATCGTCTAAACCAACCAAAGCATTTCCCAAAGGATGGTGAGAAATAATTAAATCAATATCACCTAATTCTTTAGCTAAAAGAAGTTCTCCCACGCCAATATCAATCCCAGTTAAAATCTTTTTAATCGGCTTTTTTGCTTGCCTTGAATTCGCTGAGGGGTCGTTTAAAATTCGAGTATCGGAATATGGATTTGTCAATCTTTCTTTGTCAAATTCTTTTTTCTTATCTTTGTCTAATTTTTCATACTTTTTTTTCAGCCGAGCCAACATTTTCCCAACTTGCTTTTTTCCTCTTAAATCATTTTCTGTTCCCATTTCAATAGCTAAATCATAAATTTGTTTAATAGTCATATAACTTATATATTAAAAGAATTAAATATTTACTAACTCCACTATTATTTATCTTGGTTGAGCAAAATAAATACGATAAGAACGATAAACTGGTTTTTTCTTATTGATGTCTGAATCGATTATCTTAAAATATTTCTTAAAGCCTTGTTCAAATTCTTGTCTCTTGGGAGTAACATAAGAATAAGAACCAAACATATGAATAGCGTCAGCCATTTTTTCTGCTTCTTCTAATTCAAGTTCTATTTTTTTCTTTTTGGCTTGTTTTAATAATTCTTCTGTAGAAGGCCAGAAAAAAGCCTGATGCTTTTCCTGATAAAAACTTGGATTGTTATAAACCAAAGAATAAAGCCAATACCATTTCTTTTCTCTATCTTTTCTTAATAATTGATTTCGACGATACTCGTCAATGAACTGTTGTAAAGTTAATCTTTTAGACAAAGCTCTTAAATGGACATTAGTGATTAAAAAACCTTCGTCTTTTAAGTGCCTTTTGAATTGTTGATAAAGTTTTGGATGATTTTTAAGCACTATATTGGAAGTAATATGGTCTCCTAAAATTAAATCAAATTTTTGTTTAATTCTAAAATTCAACCAGTCATTAATAATAATCTTTTCTTTTCTCTTTTTTTGTTGGCACAAGGCCGTAGTTGCCCCTACCATTTCTGAATTAATATCAACTAAGGTCACTGGTATTGTGTATTTTGCCAGCAAATCTCTGATTTCTGGAGTAGCCCCAAACAATAAAGCGGTTAATTTATTAGTCCTTGTTTTAATCACCTGTCTTAAAAAATTTTCATAAATTTTCATTTCGCCATTAGAGGGTCTTAACGGCGGTTTTATGTCGGGCCAAAGAGCAGAAATGCTTTTCCATGAATAAATCTTTTTAACTGATTTTTTATTCCTTGAATAATTTTTTTTACTCATCCATTTTTATTAATAATCTGTTTAATCCTCTCCGCTTCTTTTTCAACTACTTCCCCGTCATATTCTCCGCTATGAGCTACGATGCCTTGATAAATAGGCGCTTTCTGGTCTAAATGAAGATTAAAAAACCCTTGCTTAATATAAATATGGAAACGAGGCAATTGATATCCTCGTAAACGCCGCACATAACTTGTCTCTCCTGTTTTTCTTCTTAACTCAGCATAGCCACAACGCTTGATTAAATGTTGAGAATCCAAAGAAACGTTAGCAGGAAAATTTATGCGCATAGAAATTCTTTATTTTTTATTTAGAAAATAAATGGGGCAATCTTTAGTATATGGATAGTCATTGCCATATCTAATCGCAGAAATCTTAAAATATCTCCGAAGCATTTTCTCAAAATCTTTTTTGGTTAAAGCATACCAAATTTTGCCAGTCGGATAATGATCCTGAATATCCTTAAACATCTTCTTAAATTTATTTTTTAATTTTTTATTAGTTGAATTAATCGCCAGCCTAACCTCTCGGATTAAATCATCTGTCCGCATTTCATTTGACTCTCTGTCCGTAATACTACGCAATAGCTCCCAGTTCAATTCTATTACTTCATATTTCTTCCTGGCCTGAAATCTATTCATGATTTCAAACGATGAAGGATAAGGAATTGACGGCTGATTTAATTGTCGGGTAATAAAATATCCGCCTAGTTTAATTAAATTTTTCATTTTTAATAAAAATGGTTGCCATAATTTAATCGGCAAATTAGGTATAACCAAATCGCCTAAGATAAAATCCCAATAATTTTTTTGCAAAGGCGCTTTTAGCCAATCGGATTTGACCCAAATTTCTTTTTCAGTTATTTTTTTATTCTTCATCAAGGATATCATAGATTGGAACATATCAATACTAATATCAACACAAGTAACTTCTGCTTTCAGACGATGCCCCAGGTCGCGATAACGGGGTGTAGCGCCTAAAATGAGAATTTTCGGATACTTTTTCTTCTGAGCAATAAATTTTTCAATAATCTTACATTCGCCCAACGACGGTGCCCCAGGGGACGTAGTATAAAAATGTTTCATCTCTGGCTTAAGTAAATATTCTTGATGCCAAAGAATAGATTTTGACTTACTTGGTTTTGACATAGATTAAAAAAATCACATATTATTATTTTTTTTTACTAAAGTATAAAGTAGAAAATATTTACTAAACATAGCATCATTGATAATTTTCTTTTCTGTTTTTTGGTAAGTATGGTCCAAAAAAAAATAATTTTGATAAATTTTTATTAATGAATTATTTATTTTTTCTTGGGTTTTAAAACTGCTGTCCATTTTATGGAAGTGATTGGATTCTTTTCGTCCTTAAATTCAGATAAAATTCTAAAATTTTGTTTTAATATCTTTTTAAATTCCGACCTACCTATTAAAATTTGTTTATAATTTAGGTCAAAACAAATATCTTCTAATGCCTTAGGAGATATTTCTCCTTTCTCGACTAATTCCTTTACCCTTTTTTCTACCTTCGAAAAATTAAATATTTTTGTTTTAGAATTATAAAAATTTTTATTCCTGCCAAGCTTAATAAATTCAAGGGCAAGGTTTCCAAAATTTCTAAAATACCTTGGATTATCCTGATATTTATTTATATATTGACTAAAATCAATTTGTTGACTATCTTCTGCGCTAAGAGCGCTAAAAAAATAATAACCGTCAGGCTTTAAAATCTTAAAAATATTACTAAAAAATCTGCCAAAATCTTTAAATTTAATATTATCCTGAGCTGAATCGCTTAAAACCAAATCAAAGCTATTTTCTGGAAATGACATCTTTAACCAATCTTTGATTATCACCTCCTCCTTAAAGGCCTTCTTCTTCATCAAGGAAGTCATTGCTTTCACGGAATCTAAATTATTATCTACCAAAGTAGTGGCAATCTTGCACTCAGCCAACAAATCTCTAAACTCTGGGGTAGCGCCCAGAATTAAAGCCCTAAGATTTTTTCTTTTTTTAGGGCATAATAAGTCATTTATCTTAAGTTTGAAAAAACTTATTTCTTTAAAAGACGGTTTTGCTGGATAGCCATATTGTTTCCATTTCTCGGCTATATCCGACCAGCTTTCTTTCATTTGTTTCTCAAATATCTTTTTTGGCATATAAAACAATATTAACGCGGGGCAAGTAAATAAATTGGGGAATTCTTGGCTGTAATATAATCATGAGCATATAATATCTTCTTGATAGTGAAAAATTCTTTTAATTCTTCTTCACTTTTTTCTTTAGAAAAAACATGCCAAGAATAGGAAGATATATTTTCCCAATTATCCTCCCAATAATGAATTATTTGTTTTAAAACTTTCTTTTCAAATTTCTTGTCACTCAAACCCTTATAAATTCTTTTTATTTCCTTTAACTCCTGACTTTGATTAAGTTTATGATGTTTACTTTTCATGACAAGATTATAAAACAAAGAAATAAAGAGATAGTTTATTGCTGTTTGAAGGCTATATCTTCCCTGAATTACATCTTGCACTACACCTAAAACAATACTCTGGGATTTATTAACATCTGGCAAACACACGTTATGACGAGTAATCCAAAAACAATCTTTCTTCAAAATTCTTTTTATTTCTTGAAAAAATTTAGAATGGTCTTTGATGGGAATGTTGCAAATTACCTCATCTCCAACCACTAAATCAAAAAAGTTATCTTTAAATTTTGTGTCCAACCAATTAGCTTTGACAAATTTTTCTCTTAATGACTTTTTGCTAATGAAATCAGTCATAGCCTTATACATATTTTCGCTAAAATCAACGCAATAGACTTGAGCGTCGTAAAGGCAAGTATAAACAAACAAAAGGCTACGTAATTCAGGAGTTGAACCAGTAACCATTATTCTGGGTTTCTTTTTGTTTTTTAAGGCCTGATTGATTAAAAGGCCATAATTTTGACAATCATCATGGCTGGGACGATTAGGAACAACTAACTTGCAATAATCCCGACTCATTTGTTGCCAAATTTTCAGCTTTTCATTCATAATTCTTATTTCTTAGGTTTTAAACAATAAATTGGACAACATGGAGCTGAGTAAAAATCTTTAGCAAACAAAATTTTTTCTATCCTGAAATACTTTTCAAAGATTTTTTCCTCTTGCTTTTTGTCGCCAAAGGTCCAATATCTTTTTTTTCCTCCTAAAATTTGCGAATGGTCGAATATAACTTTAGCAATCTTGTCCTGAGCTGACAAATTTTTTCTTTCAAAATATTTTTGTAATTTTTTAATATCATCCCTAAGGTAAACCATAGACAATCTGTTTTCCTTATTTTTGTACCAACTGGAAACAACCAAATCCATTAAAAAAGAAGTAGCTGCAGCATTAATACTTATTTCTTCATTTAATAATTGAGGGATAAAATTAAATAAATGCTGTTTTATGTTTTTTATCCTTGCCTTAGGAGTAACGCTAACGTGTCTGCTAATAAAAGCGCCATTTTTCTTTAAACATTTTCTAATTAATTCTAATAATTTTTCTTGGTCTGTTTTTTCATAAATATTACCACAAATTAAATCTCCGATAAAAATATCAATGCTTTCTTTTTTAAAGGGCATTTTTAGCCAATCAGCTTGAATGAATTTTTCGTTCGGCGCCCTATGTTTAACCAAATTAGACATTCCATAATACATAGCAGGCAAAAACTCTAAACAAACAATCTTAGCTTTGTTAAGAAAATAATATTTATAAAGCAAATCTCTAATTTCTGGCGTAGACCCTAAAACAACAATTTTAGGGTTCTTTTTGTTCCCTAAGATTGATTTAACTAATTGATTATAATGCTTGATATTTTCGGTACTAGGACGGGTTGAACTTTCCTTAAGGTCCCAATTTTTCGCTTCCTTATTGTAATAATCTTCTTTTCTTTTATTAAAATCTTTTGTTTTCATAAACTACCCTAAAAAAACAATACACTATATTTTAATTTTTTTATATTGACTCAATGGCCTCCAGCATTTCTTGAATCTCCTCCGGAGACTCATTGCCTCCAGCAATGCGCAAAAGATTATCATTAAAAACACCTACTCTCGTTTTTTCAAAGGCAAAGCTAGCTCCAAATTCAATTCTTTTTCCCAATTTATCCTGCAATTTCTTGGCCACTTTCCAAGCGTCTTCACAGACAAGATAAAAAACAGCTGTGCCACCTTCTGGCATATTTTCAGAAGTATACTTATAATTAGGATGAGTTGGTAAATTAGGGTGAGAAACAGACTTAATACCCAAATCATCTCTGTCCGTCATCTTAGCAAAGCTCTGGGCCAAAGCTTTAGTGTTGCTTAAAATCTGTTTATTACGAACATCAAAATCCTCTTTATTTCTTTCTGGAAGCACCGCTTCAACAGCTGGCGGCAAATAACTGCCCGTCATAGCACGTTTAATCTTTAGTTCTGTTATTTGCTCGGAAGAATTGCTATAAAGCAAACCAAATGTTCCTTTATCAAGAGCATAAAATTTGGTTCCGCTTTCTATTGCTAAAATCGGCGCATTACTTTCATTGACTTTTTTGACTAAGTCAAAACCACCAGCCGAGAGAGTATTGTCTAAAATTAGAGTAACTGGATTTTCTCTTTTCGCCAACCAAGCTGTATCAATTAAAGATTTTAACTCCAATAATATGGTTCGCTGGTCCATGCCTTGAGTAATGTTCTGAGCCCCCAAAGTTTTAACCAACTCTCTTAAGGGTAAATAAGAATGCTTTTGATTAACTTCTCTGGAAGTTTCTTCAAATTTATCTACCAAGGCCAATAGTTTCTCTTCTTGTTCTTGATTTAATTCTTCTAAAGGCTCTAACCCTAACCAGTTACGAATCCATTTCTTGTGGCTTAATTGTTTCTGAAGAACCTGAGTCAACCCTAAATGCTCTTTATATTTCTCGTTTGTTTGCTCTACTTTATCAACCAAAGCATCAATATCTGTAATCGGCATACTTAGGTTATTGCCAACTGTTTCTGTAAAGATAACCTTGGGACGATACTCGTCAATTAAAGCTTTAGTTTTATCTATATCACCACTTTCTATAGAGATACACTTCACCCCTTGCTCTGCCAATTTCTTTTCTATAAATTCTTTTGATTCACCATAAATTGCCGAACTATAAAGCAAAACATCTCCCTTTTGCAAAGAAAAGCTTTCTAAGGCCTCTACGATCGCTGACATACCGCTATTATACATCAAAAGTTTTCCTGGCTCTACGCCAACTAATTCAGCCACAGCCTTTTCTCTTTTGATTAAATCAGGATAATTATATCTATCATAACCTTTAACTGGCACACCCTTGTTCCATTTATCAAGAACTTCTTTCCATTCCTCAACAGTATCATAACAACCAGAAACAGAAAGTTTTTTTTCTTGTTTTTCTCCTATTGATTCTTTAATCATATTTTAAAAAATTAAAATAAATTATATAAAAATTATAGCAAGAAATAGCCCTTTTGTCAAGTTTAAGAGCCAAAATACCGACTAAATAAAGCTAAAGAAATTGCTCCCCAAATTAAGGAGAAAGTCATAATCAACTTACCTTCTTTTTGGGTGGATTTCTCGCGCCAAAGCGCAAAACCATAAATAAGACCTGCTGGCAAAGGATTAAAAATAACAATCAATAAACCAAGATTTATCAATCTTAACTTAGAATATAAAACCATTTCTGGTTTTTTGTCCAGTTTTTGAAACATTTAAAAATTAAAATTATTCTTATCGGATAAATCGTCTTACGCTTTATAAACCTTGTCGCCTGGTTTTACTTTCTCGTCAAATTTTAATCCAATAGCATCACCCTTTTTAGCTTTCTTAATATTTTCATGTTCAACCTGCATAGAAGCGACTTCTTGCACAAAATCTCTATCTCCTCCAATAATATGAATTTCATTTCCCAATTTCAAAGCACTAGTTAACTCTATAACACCCACGCTGATATGATCAAAATAATGCGTAATTTTCCCAATTTGTTTTTCTTTAGCCATAAAATTAATTATTAATATTAATTAAATTATATTTTAAATTACGTATCTCCCCCTGGACTGATCTCCAATCATAATCCCTCTATCTAGAGTAATAACTCTTTTTTTTATGAAATTAACAATTTCTCTGTTGTGGGTAACCAGCAAAACTGTGGTCCCAAATTCATTAATCTTTTCCAATAATTGAACAATATCTCGAGTAATAATAGGGTCCAAGTTGCCAGTTGGCTCGTCAGCAATCAATATCTTGGGACGATTAACTAAAGCCCGAGCAATTACCACTCTCTGTGATTCTCCAGCTGATAATTGTCTGGGAAAATATTTTTTTTTGTCTGCCAAACCTACTATTTTTAAAACTTGTTGAATAATCTGAGATGTTTTTCTCTGCGAGGTATTAACTACCTCCAGGGCAAAAGAAATATTTTCTTGAACAGTTTTATTCTCTAATAATTTAAAATCTTGAAAAACAACTCCTATCTGCCGACGCAATGTTGGTATGGCCGCTGACTTTACTTTAGTTATATCCCAACCACCTACTATAATTTTCCCTTCCGTGATTCGTTCCTCTGCAATCAATAATTTGACAATAGTACTTTTGCCTGCTCCTGATTGGCCCACAATAGAAACAAATTCGCCCGGTTTAATGTGAAAAGAGACATGACGCAAAGCATAGACATCAGGTGGGTAAAGTTTGGTGATATTAACAAATTTAATCATGCCAATTTCAAGCTTAATTTTATTAGACAAAATCATTAATGGAGCCCACGGTCGGATTCGAACCGACGACCTATCCCTTACGAAGGGATTGCTCTCCCAGCTGAGCTACATGGGCATTTGCAAAGCGAGTGAGCGGAGTCGAACCGCCGTCACCTCCTTGGGAAGGAGATATAATAACCGTTATACCACACTCGCGATTATCTTTTCTAATTTCTTGACTGTCTTTGATTTACGCCATGGAGACAAATAATCAATAATCAAAATCCCCCGCAAATGATCAATCTCATGTTGAAGCACTCGAGCCAAAAATCCTTCTGCCTCTAGTCTTACTAGTTTATTTTTTTGTAAAGACCAGGCTTCTACTTCTATTCTGATTGCTCTTTTAACCTTAACTGATATGCCTGGTAAACTTAAACATTCCTCAAAAATTTTATTGCTGGTAGCGGATTTTTTGACAATTTTCGGGTTGGCTAAACAAAGAAAATCGTCAGGATGTGAATTATAACCGCCAGCGCTATAAGCATCAATGACTATAATTTGCTTGCCAGAACCAACTTGAGAAGCGGCTAAACCAACTCCATTCCTTGATTCTTTTAGGAACCTTAGCATTCCTTTGTATAACAATCTAATATTCTGGTCAAAATTTTTGACTTCTTCACATTTTTCCCTTAATATCGGGTCACCGTATTTTTTAATAGTCAATAAATTCATAAAATAAACTTGGTCATTTTTTAATTTTAGCATTCTTCTAAATTAAAACAACCCTCTAAAAAAAAGAAGGTCATTAAGAACCTGAGAAAAGTTTGGACACTCGGTGTCCAAACTTTTAATTATTTATTTTGAGTCTATTCATTCTAGGAGAACGGAGTTTATTTTTTGGCAACATATTATAAACAGCTTTTTTTAAAAGTTCAGATGGGTCTTTAACGAAAATTTCTTTCATTTTTTTCTCCTTTAGTCCTCCGGGGTAACCACTATGATGATAATATATTTTTTGTTCCATCTTGTGCCCACTAAATTTCATTTTTGAAGCATTATTAATGACAACTTCATCTCCTATGTCTATATTAGGAAAGTAATTAGTTTTGCCTTTGCCTGTTAATAATAAAACAATTCTTGTAGCTAGTCGGCCCAAAATTTTATTTGTGGCATCAATACTGCGTGTTTTTCTGTCAATAATAATATTATCCATACTCTTTTATGTAATAATTAGACTAATTCTAAAACAACCATATGAGCGGCATCTCCTCTGCGAGAACCAATTTTAATAATCCGGAGATAACCCCCTGGTCGCTCTTTATAACGAGGACCTAATTCTTCCATAATTTTTTTAGTCGCCTCTCTATTTTGTAAATAAGCATTAACCTTTCGTAAATTATCTAAACTCTTAACTCTTCCCTTTGAAATTAAACGTTCAATAATAGGCTTAACAGCTTTAGCTTTTGCTTCTGTGGTGGTTATTTTACTATTCAAAATAAGAGCGCAAGCTAAACCCTTAAAAAGAGCCTTGCGAGGACCAATTTTTCGAGACAAAATTTTTCCCTTTTTTCTGTGTCGCATAATTCAATTTATTTCAGCCGAAGGCTAACCCGCCCCTGGCGGGAATCATTATTTTTAACTACCTAAATACCTATTTATTTTTCTTCTTACCTTTAGTTACTTTCTTGGCTACCTTTTTAGCTACTTTTTTGACAACTTTTCTAGTTGCTTTTTTGGCTACTTTCTTGACAACTTTTCTAGTTGCTTTTTTGGCTACTTTTTTGACAACTTTTCTAGTTGCTTTTTTAGCGGCCTTGGATTTAACAACACTTGATTTCTTCTTCTTTTTCTCTAATGATTGTGAAGAAACAATAGCCGCGCTTAGTTCACTCAGATAAGAAAACTGTTCATTTAATAATTGCATAGCCTTTAAGCCGGCCCCTAAGGGTGAAATGGTTCCATCTGTTTCAATTCCTAAAATTAATCTATCATAATCAGTACGACCTCCTACACGCACATTTTCAATATTAACTGAAACCTGCAAAATAGGCGTAAAAATTGAATCAACAACTATAGTGCCAATATCTAAATCTTCTCTTCTTTTTGATTCCGATGGCACCCAACCATAGCCCTTGGCTACCCAAATTTCCATTTCTAACTTGGCCTTTTTGTCAGTCAAATCAGCGATCAATAAATCAGGATTAATTATCTCCACGTCAGCTAATTTTTCAATATCAGAAGCATAAACCTTTTTTTTGCCACTAGCTTTTAAAATTAGTTTAATAGGTTCATCATTGTCAACAAAAATTTTTAATCGCAATGATTTTAAATTCAAAATGATGCCCAAAACATCCTGATAAACATAAGGAATGGGGGAAAATTCATACTTAACTCCTTTTATCTTAACAGACACTACTGCTGCTCCGTCTAAAGAGGTGAGCAAAACCCTTCTAAGGCCATTGCCCCAAGTTATTCCATAACCAGGATAGCAAGGCTCAATAATAATAGAACCTTTATTCTTATTTTCTTTATCTGGTTGAAAATTAATTTCTCGTGGCAAAAAAATATTTTTCATATTATTAAATTTATCAAAATTTTTAAATTATATTTCTAACGACTATAAAACGCTATAATTAACTTGCTATCAAATACTTGAGGTAGGTCTTTCTCGCTTGGATCCTGTAAAATTTTAATCTGCAAATTTTTAGAATCAATATCAAGCCAAATCGGCAAGAGATTTTTATCTTTATCCTTGAAAATAGCAAGATTATTTTTAACCATTGATTCAATATTTTTTTTATTCTTAATTTTAATTATATCACCAACTTTCACTCTATAAGAAGGGATGTCCAAACGCTTACCGTTTAATAAAATATTTCCATGGCTAATTAATTGACGTGCCGCTCTTCGTGAGCCAGAAAAACCAGCCTTACAAACCACATTATCAATTCTAGTTTCAAATAATCTTAAAAAAATTATTTCTGTGTTTCCCTTCTTACTTTTAGCGTTAACAAAATAATTTTTGCATTGTTTTTCTGATATACCATAAAACCTTTTTAAACGTTGTTTTTCTCTTAGTTGCAATCCATATTCTGATAAACGAGAATAACCCTTTGGTCCATTCGCTCCTGGTGGGTATTTTCTTCTATTCAAAGCACACTTAGAAGACATGCAACGCTCCCCTTTTAAAAAAAGTTTCTTACCTTCTCGGCGACACATTTTACATCTTGGGCTTGATATCATCTTTTTTTATTATTTATTTATTGCTGTTTTGAAATTAGGAATTTCCGCCAGAGGCTGGTCTATACTCTTCTTACTCCTCGCGCTCTGCAACCATTATGTGGCAAAGGAGTAATATCTTTGATTGATAAAATATTTAGTCCGTTGGTGTACAAAGACCTTACGGCTGCTTCGCGACCCATTCCAACTCCTTTCACGAAAACTTGCACCTCTCTTAGTCCATAATCCTTAACATTTTCTACTACCTTTCTTACAATAATGCTAGCTGCGTAAGGAGTGGCCTTTTTTGCTCCCTTAAAACCAAAACAACCCGCGCTAGACCACGACAAAACATTACCACCTAAATCCGTTAAACTAACTATTGTATTGTTATAGGTAGCCTTAATATAAGCACGCCCACGGGGCACTTGTTTGGTTATTTTCTTCTTGCGTTTTTTAATAACTGCCATAATATAACTAAATTATTTATGTTTTTTTGGCTGCTGGTCTTCTGCCACTACCAATGGTTCTTCTTGCGTTTCCACGCACTGTGCGACTATTAGTTTTTGTCCTTTGCCCACGCGCTGGCAAACGCTTTTCGTGTCGTGTTCCGCGATAACAACCAATATCTTTTAATCTTTTGATATTTGAGGCTATATCTCTCATTAATTCTCCTCCAGTCCTGTAATTAGCTTCAATAATTTTTTTTAACTTACCTATTTCTTCCGTGCTTAAATTTTCTACTAATTTGTCTTTATCTATGTTGGCCTTATCTAAAATTTCGTTAGCTAAACTGTTGCCAATTCCAAAAATATAGGTCAAACCTATTACAATTCTCTTTTTCCCTGGTAAATTAATTCCTACTATTCTTGCTATCATAAATAATTCCTATTTAATATGTTCCAATGCTTGCCCCGTGGGAGCCTTGCCCGCCGATGAGGCAGGGTAGCGACTTTACGGGGTGCCCAAATCTATCCTTGTCTCTGTTTATGTTTAGGATTTTTACAAATAACATAAATTCGTTTTCCTCGACGAACTATTTTGCACGAATTACACATTTTTTTAACAGAAGCTCTTACTTTCATAACAAATTTATACAATAATACTAAAATACTGACGGAAATAAACGCCGCAATAAAAAAATCCTTTCCAAAGGATTAAATCTATTTTAAGCGGTAGACTATTCTCCCTTTAGTTAAATCATAAGGACTAATTTCTAACCTTACTCTATCCCCCTGTGAAATTCTGATTCTATACATTCTCATCTTTCCAGAAAGATGGGCTAAAATACTTTTCCCATTGTCTAGAGTTACCCTGAAGGTTGTTGAAGGTAATAATTCTTCCACCACACCTTCAGCGCTTAAAAAATCCTTAGATATTTTTTGTCTGTCAGGCATAAAAAAATAATTTGTAGATATAAATTATTTTACACATCCCCTATATTATTGTCAACCCCATATACATATTACTAAACAAAAAAAATTAATTAATGATTATTTTTATTCTAGACGAAAACAAAGGCAAACGTTGCCAAAATTTTGGCCGATTATCTATCTTAAAACTTTTTATTCCTGGCAACTCCGCTAAAATTCTGTTTGCTTCTGCTAATTTTTGCGAAACCATAATCTTTCTCAAAATTTTTAAATCATAACTCATAACAACTTCTTCTTCTAAAGAAACCGATAAAGTTGCTCTCCCCTTTTCTAAATCTTTGTCAATAATTTGAACTTCCCATTCTAATGGATGAAATTCCAAAACCTCTTTAAATGGCATAATGCCCATAGCTAAATTTTCTTTTTGGAATGAATTATCCAAAACATTCTGTGCCTTATATTCAGCGATTCTTTGTAAATCCTCTTTTGAAAAAACAAGCATCTTTTTTCCTAATTCATCCTTGAGTTCGTTAATTAGCATATAATCTGGGTCTGACACTTCTTCTGAATTAAGGATAATAATTTCAGAAGAGATAATGCCCAGATTCAGTAAGGGCTGTCTGGCGCTCTGACTAAGATTAACCTCAAAATCTAAAAGCAATGGTTCAGAAATAGAGGTTAGTTCTATTTTCGCGTTAGGTAGCCAAGCAATGCTAAACAGCAAAATTAAAATCAATAAACCAAAAATATAAAATTTAAAAGTAGGAAAACTATATATCATATCAAATACTCTATTTCTAAAGACAAATTAATATTAAATTTTCTCTTAACCTGTTTTTGCGCAATTTCTATTAAAAATTGAACATCTTGTGCTTTAGCTTTATTGACGTTAATTATAAAATTAGCATGCTGTTTACTAATTTGCGCTCCACCTATTCTGTAACCCCTTAATCCGCATTGGTCAATTAGCCAACCAGCAGGAATAGTCCCTTTTTGAATAAAAGCAATCGGCAACTGATTGGCAAGACGAAAAGATGGATAACTATTTTTTTTAATCTCAATGTTCTTAAAAATACAACCAGCTGAATAACCATGAGGAATTCCTTTTTTACGAATATTTAAAATCTCTTTCTGAGTTTGTAAAATTTTATTCTGGTCTTCCACTTTCAATTTAAATACTGCGGAAAGAATAATTGTTTTTTTAGAACTAAAATTTTTCAATTTACTACTACGATAAGCAAATTCGAACCAATCTACTTGCTTTTTGCTAATCTGGCCATTGGGCATCAACAAAGTCGCGCTAACCATAACTTTCCTTATACTTTTTTGATTTCTGGGCCAACCAGCATTGCCATAAATTGCCCCCCCCACTGTTCCAGGAATACCAACAAAATATTCTAATCCACTTAACCCTTGTTTAATAGAAAAAGCGACTAACTTACTCAATAATACACCAGCTCCCACCTCTACTATTTTTATAATTCCTTTACTTTTTCTTATTTTAATATCCTTAGATAAAATTTTTATTAAAAGACCATTAAAACCTTTATCTGAAAACAAAACATTGCTTCCTCCCCCTAAAACAAAATATGGAATGTTTTGTTCTCGCGCCCAATCAATAACTTTTTTCAATCCTTCTTTATCCTGAGCTTCAAAAAAATATTTAGCTAACCCGCCTATTCTAAAAGTAGTTAAAGGACCCATTTTAACATCTTCTCGTATTGATAAATCCATATTTGAATTTTAACAAATTTTTCCCATAAAAGCCATTGTCGACTTATTAAAACTTTGATACAATATTACTATACTTACTATATATAAAATTAAAGCTAAATCAAATGCCTAACTTAAATATTCAAGAAATTAAAACTAAAAATTTAAGATGGATTGATGTGTCGGCCTGCCAACCAAAGGAAATGAAATATATTGAACAAAAATTTAAGTTTCATCCTTTACACATCAATGATTGCTCGTCTCCCGTCCAAAGACCCAAATTAGATGTTACTTCTGACTATTTATTCATGGTTCTCTTGTTTCCTGTTTATAACCGTCGCACCAGAAAAATAATTTCTTCTGAAATTGATTTTTTTATAAATTCTAATACTTTGGTTACAGTACACCGCGGGGAATTATCTCCTTTAATGATTTTTTTCAACCTTTGCCAAACAACTCCTGAACAAAAAGAAAAATATTTTATCGGTAGTCCAGCCTTCTTAATTTATGAGCTCTTAAATCGTTTGCTATCTTCGTGTAATCCAATTTTGGGCAATATGAATCTCAATATAAATGGCATTGAAGAAAATATTTTTAAAGGTTACGAAAAAAAAATGGTCAAAGAGATATTAGTAGCAAAAACTAATGTAGTTAACTTCCGTCGCATAACACAAAGTCATCGTTTAGTAGTGAGTAAACTGCTTGAAAAAAGTTCTTTATTCTTTTCCCCGGGGCAATTAAAAATATATTTTAATGAAGTAATCGAAAATGCTGAAGACATCTGGCAAAACTTAGAAAATCTCAGAGAAACAGTGGACGCCATTGAACAAACAAATAACTCCTTAATATCTTTTCAATTAAACGATATCATCAAAATTCTAACCATAATATCTATTATTGTGCTTCCCATCAGTTTGATAGGAACTTTCTTTGGAATGAATTTAAAATTTATGCCCTTTATAAATCATCCAAGCGCTTTTTGGATATTATTGGGCATAACAGGATTAATGATTCTATTTTTGATTAGTTATTTCAAAAGAAAAAAATGGTTTTAAAACACATAACCATTACACATGCTTAAAATATATAATACCTTAACGCGAAAAAAAGAAATTTTTAAACCTATAAAAAAAGGTAAAGTAGGGCTCTATAGTTGTGGTCCTACTGTTTATAACTATGCCCATATTGGTAATTTACGGGCATATATTTTTGCAGACATTTTGAAAAGAACGTTAAAATATAATCATTATAAAATAAAACACATCGTTAATATTACCGATATTGGACATCTTGTTTCTGATGCTGATGAAGGAGAAGACAAAATGGTGAAAGCCTTAAAACGTGAAGGAAAAGAGTTAAACAAAAAATCAATGAAAGAAATGGCTGATTTCTATACTAAATCTTTTTATCAAGACATTAAAAAATTAAATATTATTCCTGCTGATAAATTTCCAAAAGCCACAGAACATATAGGATGTATGATTAAAATGGTACAGGAAATACAAAAAAATGGTTACGCCTATGAAACATCCGACGCGATTTATTTCGACACACATAAACTTAAAAATTATGGATATTTAGCACGATTGGATATTAAAAATTTTTGTCCTAGAGCCAGAATAAAAGCAAATCCTGAAAAGAAAAACATTACTGATTTTGCCCTATGGTTCAAAGCTATAGGCAAAAAGGGGAATCACTTAATGCAATGGGAATCTCCCTGGGGCAAAGGTTGGCCTGGATGGCATATTGAATGCTCAGCAATGTCAACAGAATATTTAGGACAACCATTTGATATTCATACTGGAGGGATAGACCATATTCCCGTTCACCACACTAACGAAATAGCTCAAGCGCAAGCAGCAAAAGATAAACCCTTAGCTAATTATTGGATGCATAATGAGTTTTTAATTTTAGATAAAGGAAAAATGGCAAAAAGCGGAGAAGGGTTTATTACTCTCTCCACATTGATTAACAAAAATATTAACCCTTTAGCTTACCGTTATCTTTGTTTAAGTGCCCACTATCGTTCCCCTCTTTCATTTAGTTGGGAAAATTTAACAGCAAGTCAGAACGCTCTTTCTAATCTTTATCGTATTATTTCTAACTATCCTAAGCAAGGCAAGGTAATAAAAAAAGAAAAAGAAAAAATTTTATCAGCTATTAATAACGATTTAGACACTCCTAAACTATTAGCCATTCTTTGGGATTTAATTAAAAACAATCAACCAAATGACAAAAAAATGGCTACTCTTTTGGAGTTTGATAAACTTCTGGGGTTGGATTTAGATAAAATAAAAAAAACCTCTTTAGTAATCCCTGACAAAATAAAAGAATTGTCAAAAAAAAGAGAAAAACTACGTCAACAAAAAAAATGGTCAGAAGCTGACCAAATACGAAAACAAATAGAAAAACTTGGTTTTGCCATAAAAGATACCCCTAAAGACGCTATAATTCATAAAATATAAGAACCCTTTGCTTCGCTCAGGAACCTTGTTATTCACTTTGCTCATGATAAAAAATCTAACAATAGGGACCCCTCGGGTCCCTATCTCCTAAATTCAAATTAAGCCAATGTAAGCAATTTGAGAAACAGGTTTTTGGGGTTTATCTCTACGGAACGAAAAATATTCTTTGTTACAATAGGTACAACTAGGATCGATTTTAATATTGTCGATATTCAAACCGGAATAAATAAATTGTTTTTCAATAATCTTTTCTAAATCAACAAAGATCTTATTATCTTTTTTAATTATAAATTCTGGGTATTCACGAAATTTATTTAAAACGTCTTCTTTAATTTCAAAATGACATTTTTTAATATGTGAACCAATGTAAACCTTTAAATCTTTTGTATCAGAATTATATTGATTCTTTAATTTCTGAACTAAGTTAGTAACAATATTTTTTACAATAGATTTCCAACCTGCATGTGCTATCCCAACAACTTTTTTATTTTCATCATAAATAAAGATAGGGACACAGTCGCTTATTGTTATTGTTAAAAAAAGATTTTTTACATTAGTAACTAATCCATCAGTTTTTTTAATTATCTCACCAGCATTTTCAGTAAAAACAACTTCCACATTATTGTTATGCACTATATTAGCAGAAACAACAGCATCTATATCAATCCCGATATTAGAAAAATGTTTTATTCTATTTTTTAATCCCTCTCCATCCTCTCGTAAAATCATTTGCCCATCTCTTTTTTTCGATATTCCAAATTTTATATTGTTATTTTCTTTCATATACTCTTTTAAATTGCGACTTCGGAATTGAAACCCCTCTTTTTATTAGAGACAGACACCATATTTTAATTTGCTTTGTTTAAACACTTTCTGGACATGAATAATGCAAAAAACGCATTAGGATAATTTTTTTATTTGGAAGCCGAGCTTCCAAATTTTTATTTCACAAATTTCTTGACTATCTTCCAAACTTTGTCTTCTATTTCCTGGATAGACAAAAGTTCGTCTCGCTCAACACATTCAATTACTTTAAATTGGCGAGGAAATGATTTTACTACTTCCAAAAAAGATTTCTCAGCTTGTTCTAAATGTTCAATATCCTTTTCATGAATATCTCTTTTTTTACCACTTAAATATTCCCTTTTGCTCTTATTATCCACCAAATCATAAGCAATCTTAGCTGGAACATGTAAAAAAATATTAATATCTGGTCTTGGTAATGCCAAAATATTATATTCCAAATCATTAACCCATTTAAAAAATCTCTGACGAGCTAATTTATTTCTAATTTTCGCGCCTTGATGACCTAAGTTAGAAGCTACATATCTATTAGAAATAACTATTTTTCCCTCTCCTAACCACTTCTTAACCTTAGAAGATACAGCAAATCTATCTAAAGCATAAAAAAGAGAAGCCCGATAGGCTCCTACTTCTTGCCAAGTGCCATATTTACCACTTAGATATTGCTCAATAAAATAAGACGATGGCTTGCCATAACGTGGAAAATCCAAGGTCCGAACATCAATATTTTTCTTTTTGAGTTTTTTCAACAATTGCCAGAATTGAGCTGTTTTTCCAGAACCGTCGGTTCCCTCTAAAACAATGAATTTACCTTTTATTTTTCTCATATACCCTTAATATAACTTGACTTTAACTGACCCGACGGGTCAGTTTTGTTGAGATTAGTTATAAGGCAATTCGCAAAGCTGGTCCCATAGTGGAAGATAAAAAGATTTTCTTAAGAAAAATTCCTTTGGTGCCAGCTGGTTTAGATTTTTTGACCACATTTAAATATTCTTCTATATTTTCTTTAATTTTTTCCAAATCCCAAGAAATTTTGGCTACTGCTTGATGAAGATTAGCTCCAGCGTCATTCTTAAATGTAATTTTACCCCCTCGCAATTCTTTAATTATCGTGAAAACATCAACGCCAATTGTGCCTGTTTTGGGACTTGGCATTAGACCCTTAGGCCCTAAAATTTTAGCAACTTGTGCTAAATCTGCCATCAAATCAGGATGAGCAACAACTACATCAAAAGCGCAACTCCCTTCCTCTTTAATTTTTTGAATAAGTTTCTTGCCTCCAGCTAAATCAGCTCCTACTCTTTCTGCTTCTTTTACCTCGCTTTCTTCGACAAAAGCAATAATTTTTCTTTTTTTCACTACTCCATGAGGTAAAGTAACCATACCCCTTGCTTGCTGTTCTGTTTTGCGAGGATTAATTCCCAATTGAATATGCAACTCTATAGTTTCATCAAAACTAGAAGAAGCATTTTCTTTGATAATTTTTATAGCTTCTTCTAAAGAATAGCCTTTGTCTTTATCTATTTTTGATTTTATTTTTTGATATCTCTTGCTCCGCATAAAATAATCATTAGAAATTAGAAATTTCTATTCTACCTCTATGCCCATTTGGCGAGCAGTTCCTGATATAATTTTGACTGCTTGGTCTAAATTATCTGTATTTAAATCTGGCATTTTCATTTTAGCAATTTCCTTAATTTTAGATTTAGAAATTTGACCTACTTTTTTTTGTAAAGAAGTCCCCGAGCCTTTATCAATATTAATCGCTTTCTTTAAAAGATCGGCCGTTAAGGGAGTTTTAAGAATAAAACTATAAGTACGATCTTCATAAACATTAATCTCTACCGGTAAAATATAACCAACTTGACTTTTGCTTTTCTCGTTAAATTGTTGACAAAATTCTGAAATATTAAGACCATGTTGCCCCAATGCTGGACCAATAGGTGGCGCGGGATTAGCTTGCCCGGCTGGAATTTGTAATTTAACAATAGATATAACTTTTTTCATAATTTCTTAATTTGCAAAAAATCAAGTTCTGTTGGTGTTTCACGCCCAAAAACAGAAATTAATATTTTAACTCTTCCTCTGGCTTCATCTATAGAAGCAACTTTTCCCTCAAAACCCTTAAAGGGTCCATCAATAACTTTTACTGGCGCGTTAATCTCTATATCAATCTTATATTTTGGCTCTTCTACCCCCATTCTCTTTTGAATTGTTTTAATCTCTTTCTCATCCAAAGGAATAGGTGTTGTTCCAGAACCGATAAAGCCAGTAACATTAGGAGTGTTGCGAACTACATACCAAGAGTCATCAGTAACTATCATGTCAACAATAACATAGCCAGGAAAAATTTTTTCTACAACGATTTTCCGTTTACCGTTCCTTATTTTTATTCTTTTTTCTGTTGGAACCAAAATGTTAAAAACCTTATCTGATATCCGCATAGATTCAATTCTTTGACGTAAAACATCGGCAACATTTTCCTCATAACCAGAATAAACATGTATCGCATACCAACGCCGTCCTTCATGTTGTATTTGTTTAGGCATAGAAAATTATATTACTAATTGTAAAACTTTCGTTAAGATAAAATCAACTATTCCTAAAAAAAGAGCCATACCTAAACTAATTCCGATTATCAAAAGAGTATGATTGATTGTTTGTTTTTTTGTTGGCCAGTTTACTTTCTTGAGTTCTATAACAGAATTCCTAAAATAATTAGATAATTTATTTGCCATATATTTTTTGTTTTTAAAAAGACCTCCATGGCCTTAATTTTAAAATAACACATCCCCCAAATAAACGCAATGGCATAAAAGCTATATATCTAAATTCTTTACGCCCTTAGCGTGAGTCTCTATAAATCTTTTCCTTGGAGCCACATCTTTCCCCATTAAAATATCAAAAATTTCATCTGCTGCTGAGATATCTCCAATTTCTACTCTTTTTAAGATACGATTTTGGGGATCCATAGTAGTATTAAATAGTTCTTCTGGATTCATCTCTCCAAGACCCTTATAACGCTGAATATTAACCTTAACTCCTGTTTCTGCCTTCTCCTTTGTTTCGCCTATTTTTTTAATAGTAAAACCACCTTGGTCTATCTTTTTCTTAGCAGAAGAATGAGATTTATTAAGCTTAGCTAAAAGCTCATTTTTTTCTTCGTCTGAATATACATACTCCATAGTTTTACCCGACTGAATACGGTACAATGGAGGCTGAGCCACATAAATATGCCCTTTCTGAATTAAAACTGGAAAATAACGATAGAAAAAAGTAAGTAAAAGGGTTTCAATGTGCATACCGTCAGAATCAGCATCAGCCATTAAAATAATCTTATGATAACGAAGCTTTTCTATATTAAACTGTTCACCAATATTAGTACCTATAGCAATAATCAAAGACTTTAATTCTTTGTTGGCTAATATTTTGTCAAGTCGCGCTCTCTCTACATTCAAAATTTTTCCCCGCAAGGGCAATATGGCTTGATAGTGTCTGTCGCGACCAATTTTACAAGAACCACCAGCTGAATCCCCTTCTACAATATATAATTCACTTTTTGCGGGTTCTTTTGAAGAACAATCCGCCAATTTTCCTGGCAAAGTCAAGCTATCTAAAACCCCTTTTCTCAAAACTGTTTCCCTAGCGCTCTTAGCTGCTCGTCGGGCATTAGCTGCTAAAATACATTTTCCCACGATAGCCTGTGCATCTTTGGGCTGTTCCTCTAAAAACTCTTTAAATGCCTTAGAAAAAACTGAATCAATCACAGACCTTACTTCACTATTCCCTAATTTAGCCTTAGTTTGACCCTCAAACTGAGGATCAACTATTCTAATGCTGACTACAGCAGTTAATCCTTCACGTACGTCATCACCACTTAAATTTTTGTCTTTATCTTTCAAATATTGTTTTTCTCGAGCAAAATTATTGATTGTTCGAGTTAATGCTGTACGCAAACCAATAATATGAGTGCCCCCTTCTGGAGTATAAATATTATTAGCAAAGCCTAAAACTGTTTCTTTATAATCGTTTGTATATTGTAAAGCAATTTCTACAAAAACATCGTTTAATTCTTTTTTAATATAAAATATATTAGGATGACTCGTCTCGTTGGTCCTATTTAAATGACGAACAAAAGAGGATACGCCTCCCTCAAAATAAAATGTATAAATTTTAGCATTTTTTCCTTCTCTCTGGTCAGATATAATTATTTTAATCCCTGTCGTTAAATAGGCCTGTTGACGAATATGAGACAGTATCTCTTGCCAATTAAATTCTATTTTTTTGAAAATTTCTATATCTGGACGAAAAGTAATAGTAGTGCCATTTTCTTTTGTGGGACCAATTGTTTTAACCTTGGCCAATGGTTTGCCGATATTGTATTCCTGCATCCATATTTTACCATCGCGCCTAACCTCTGCCCTAAGATAAGACGACAAAGCATTAACAGCAGAAACACCCACTCCATGTAAACCGCCAGATACTTTATATGCTCCATAACCAAATTTAGCTCCAGCGTGCAATTTAGTCATCACTACCTCTAAAGCTGAACATCCCATTTGTTTATGAATGTCAACTGGAATTCCCCTGCCATTATCTGAGACCCTTACCAAATCATCGGATAAAAATTCTATAGTTATCTCCTTGCAATAACCAGCGATAGCTTCGTCAATAGCATTATCAACAACCTCATAAACCAAATGATGCAAACCCCTCGGACCAGTGGTACCAATATACATTCCCGGACGTTTTCTAACAGGTGCCAAACCCTCTAAAACCGTAATTTGGCTTGCTCCATAATTATCATTTTTCTTCTTTTTTTTAATCTCTTTAACCATAATTTTAGCAAAAAATTCGTGAAATATTTCCTAATCTGACTATTTTCATTATAACAACCTCTCCTCACTTCGTTCGTCAAGAACGTTGCTATTCGCTACGCTCATAGTAAGAACCTGCTCGCTTAGCTCGCAGAACCTTGAAATTAAATATTATTGTATAAAAATTATTGTGTTTTAATTATAACAAAAATAGGAGAAAAAACAAGTCAATTTAGCTTAAATTTACCTATTTTAAAAAGTTTGGAAGCCGAGCTTCCAAACTTTTTGTCACTAATATTTTTTAAATTTATATCTCGTTTTTTTCCGTTTCTCCTAATTTTTCTTCTAAAATAATATTAAACTCAATTTCTTTTCCCTGTCTGAGAATAGTTAAACTGATTTGGTCTCCTGGAAACTTATTTTGAACTAAATAAGTCAAATTTTGTTCTGGTCCTAATATAATGCCATCTGCTTTGATAATAATGTCTGCATTTTTAATACCAGCTTTATTAGCCGGACTGTCAAATAAAGGAGGTCCATAAACAATAACACCATAAGTTAAATCTCTAAAATAATCATTTAATAATCCTGGGGCTTCATTAATTCCAATATAATCAATACCCAGATATAATCTTTTTATCTCTCCTTTCTCTGAAATATAATTTAAACAATTCAATAAATGCCAGGATGGAATAATCCCGTCGTTGGAAACCAAACCCAATAAAGAACCCTTTAGATTAAATAACAAACCATTAGGAAAAGACAAAATTGATGTTTCTCTGTTCAATCTTAAATAATCAGAGAACTGATCAGTGGAACGAACCAAATCTTCTGTTTTATAAACAATAGTCGCTGTTGGATTACTAACCTCTGTTAACTGCATATTTCTAAACTTATCAAAAATTACAACCTTTGCTCCTGGAAACGCTTCTTTAGTTTCGGCTAAAGCTACGACCGGCAAATTTTGACCGCTAATTTTTAAAAAATTAACCTTACTTATTGAATCAGAAATAATCTGTTCAATTGGCAAAATTTTATTATTCTGGTCTAAAGCCACATAACTCTGTCCTTCTGTTAAATCAACTGTAGTTATTATCCAACCATCTGAACTTAAAATAGCCCCTAATCCTAATACTTGCCAAGGGGCATAAATCTGTTCCAAAAAATTCAAAGGAGCTTCTTCTGAAATAACTTTTGCTGGGAATATTCTGACTATTTTCCCTTGTAGCTCTATCCTCAAACTTGTCAAGTAATTCTCCCCGCCCGCATTGACTTCGTTAAAGCGAAGTTGAGCGGGTGAGCTAATAGTTATATTCTTTTCTTCTGTTATGGCTTGTTCTTCGTTTGGTAAAAATCCCTCTATGTCTATTTTGAGGCCAAAGGGAAATTCTGTTTTCGGATGTTGTAAAACAAAAATCGTCCCAGCAATACCCGCAAATAATCCAAAAATTATAACTATTACCAATGCGCTTATCAAATTTAATCCTTTCTTTTGTGGTCTATCCATTGAACTAAATTTTTGATTGTTGTAGAACTCATCAATATGGTCACTAACCTTATGTTGATGTTTTTCCAAAGATTGAGAACGACTACTCTTCTTTATGTTTACCCCATCAACATTTTCTTTTTCTTCAATATTAATAACAATTTTTTTCTTTTTTTCCGACATAAAATATCAAATTTAAAAAATTTTGAAGTTAAATTTTTGTTTTAAATAAATTAAGATAAGTGCTAATTAAAAGAAAAAATACAGAAACAACCAAAGCATTAACAAAAATACCTAATGGCAAAAAGCCTAAACAAATATAAATTTCTATCAAAATTAAGGGTGGAATTAACAATTTTAACCAAGGAATATGACTAAAATGAGAAATCAAAAAAGGATAGATACCTAACCAGAAAAAGAATAATCCAAGCAATAAATAAGATAAACATGAGCCCATCAAAAATCCTACTGCTGAACAGACCCAATAACTTAAAACAAAATTCAACCAGATATTTATTTTTTCAATTCTAAATGGTTTATATAATCTTGGTTTATTGAAAAGCCGATAAAAATTAAAAAAAAGCAAACCAATAATAAAACTAAAAAGCAGAATAAAAACAATGGTCCAACTGGAAATATCTATAACTAACAAAAAAGACAAAGCGCTAACCGCGCAAATTAAGATATGCGCAATAAATGGCCAACGATTTTTTATCTGCCCATCAATCAACAGGAAAACTCCTGTTAACAAGAATATCCCCGTCAAAGAATAACCAATAATTATTCTTAAAGGGTTAGGATTCTTGAAAACAAAAGCTAAAAGAAAAAAAATAACAATTGGCAAACAAAAATAAATCCTTGTTCTCATTCTATTCCCATTGTTTCTGGATGCACTTCTGTCCATTCGTCTTTACTTGCTACCTTTCTATAAATATTAAATTTCAAAATCTCGTCAGTATCAGAGTAGATAAAATCAACCGCGACCTTACTCCCTATTCTCTTGCTACTTAATACTTTCCGTCCAACAACACGCGGTCGTGAAATTTTTTCCAATTTCATTAAACCAAGAGGACCCTTAAATTCAATAATTTCTTTTTTGCCCATAATTTTTTCACCATTATGTTTTTCTGCAACCTCAAAAATTTTTATATATTTTTTGTCAATTCCAAAATTTTCTTCAACTTTAAAAATTAAATTCTCCCATTTCCGCGAATTCATAATAATATTTTAAACCTTTTGAGAAAAAACACAACCACAATAATTTTGACGATAGAAATTATATTTTTTGCCCAAAATTACACTTTTTTTAAAGCCATCTTTCTTTTTAAAATCAGCAACATAAAATCGCGAATCATATTTTTCGGATAAAGATATGCCAATAGAATTAATCATTTTAGCGTTTTTCTGTGGACCAGTGGTCAAAGTTGTCCCCCAATAATCAAAGCCATTCTTTTCAGCAAATTGAGCTGTTTTATCTAATCGTATGGCAAAACAAACCTTACACCCCTCCCCTCCCTCTGGTTCTTTTTCTAACCCTTGAATTCGGGCAAACCATTTATCAGAATCATAATCATTCAGAATTAAATCTAAATTATAAAGTCTAGCTAATTTTTTGACATCTTTTAAACGCTTTTCATATTCATTGATTGGGTGAATATTAGGATTATACCAAAATAAGGTTAGTTTAAAATTTGGCGATAATTTTTCTATAACCGCAATCCCACAATTTGCGCAACAAATATGCAAAAGTAATTTCATACTAAAAAACATTAATTAACAAACTTGCTATTGCTGCAACAGGAAAAGCAACTTTTATGCCGACTAAATATATAAGAGCAATAAGAGCAAAACCCATAATTACTCTTCCAAAATTAATAGATATCTCGCGCAAGACAGTATATTCGTCAAGATAAGTTCCTCTGTCAGTAAATTGCTCATAACTAAACGCGTCAAAAGGAGTGCGAAGAACAATATATCCTAAACTATGAAAAGTGCCAACAACAAAAATTTGAAAAGCGGTGACAATAAACGTTTTAGCCATCCAACCGAAAGCGTAGATAAGCGAACCAACGCGCATTAATTTCTTTTTTGAAAATTTATCAGTATAACTGCCGACTAATAATTGACAAACAATAGTCCCTATAACAATCAAAGCAGTAACCGCTCCAACAGCTAAATACTGCCCTTCCAAAATTTGATAAATAAAAATTGGCCAAATAACCACCCCCACTAATCCTTGAGCTCCGTCAGCAAAATACGCTGTGCGTAAGCGTTTATTTGCTTTTTTAAATAATTCTCTAAAAGATTGAAAATAAGAAAATTCAAATTTTACTTGGCTTCTGCTTAATTTTGTCAAGGGAATCATAGCTATTAACAAAATTACTACGGCAATAATGAAAAGCACGCCGAAACTACTCTGTGTTAATAAAAATCCCGCCAAAAGAGGAGACCCAATGCCAATTAAATATCCTAAAGCAGCTAAATAAGCCATCTGCCTTCCCCTGTATTTACCGCTTGTAAATTTAGCAATATCAACATGATAAGGTACCCAATAAAGAAGTCTAAACATAACTAAATTAAAATTTGCTAAAATAGCGAAAAGGATTGGATTGCCATGTAAAAAATAAAGACAGATATAGAAAAGAATATTAAAACCTCTGGCGATAATCATTAATTTTTTCAATCCGGCCTTTTGCATTAACATTGCCCCAAAAGGAACTAATAAACCATAAAGCAAATGTCCAAGGGTATAAAAAATAATTACCCAATATACCGAACCGCCAAATTCTTTTAATAAAAATATTGGCAAAAATAGACCAAACATTCCGTTTGCTAACGCAACAATACATTGGTGTGAACAAAGCGCCTTGAAGTCCTTAGATAATTTTATAGAAGTGGTTAAATGAAATATAGACATAAATTAATCGCTGATTGCTCCCGCCTACGCCAAGGATTCGGTGGACAGGGATTGCTGATTGTTAAAAATATAAAATATCCAAATCATAAAATTTGTCTAGATCGGGGATGCCGGATTCGAACCGGCGACCTCACGCACCCGAGGCGTGCGCGCTACCACTGCGCTAATCCCCGAATTGGATAAAAAAAAATGGGCTCGAATGGACTTGAACCATCGACCTTCCGCATGTGAAGCGGACGCGCTACCACTGCGCCACGAGCCCTCCATTTTCTTTCTAAAAATTTAAAAGGCTGAAGACAATTGGTACATGGGCAACAAAATGGAAGCAGCCATCCCAGCCACAACTACACCCAAAAAAATAATAATAATTGGCTCTAATAAAGTGACTAATTTTGACAAAAGACCTTCAACTTCGCGAGCATAGAAATTAGCAATTTTTTCTAAAATTTCATCTAACTTTCCTGTCTGTTCTCCAATGGTCATTAAGCGGGGTAACATAACTGGGACCGAAGAATGGTTTAAAAATGCATCGCTCATAGAATGCCCCCCCTCAACATCAACAATAGACTGTAAAATAATATTCTTATAAACAATATTACCAACCACATCAGAGACTATTCTTAAAGCACCGGTCAAAGGAATGCCCCCCACCAATAAAGTTGATAAACTGCGCGCAAAACGTACTAAATAAAACTTTTGGAAAAGCTGTCCAAAAACTGGTAGTTTTAATATTACTCTCCCCAAAAAAAGTTTACCTTTTTTAGTCTTAAGCAAAATCCTTAATGCAACGCCCAATATTATTAACACTACAATTATCAACCAATAAGAATCTTTAGTAAAATTACTAACGCTGATAAGAATTTTGGTAGGCAAAGGCAATTCAACACTTGATTGAATCAAAATACCAGTTAATTGGGGAATAACGAAAACCATCATTAAGACCATGACTCCGATAACAGTGGCAATAACGAAAATCGGATAAACCATAGCCCCTTTAATCTTATTCATCAAATCAAAATTCTTTTCCTGCTCGTCAGCCAAATACTGTAAAACCTCGTCAAGATTACCAGCCGTTTCGCCGGCGCGAACCATATTGATAAAAAAATCATCAAAAATTTTAGGATACTTAGCTAGGGCAGAAGAAAAACGAAGTCCTCCTTGAACATCTTTGGATATATTTTCTACAACTCCACTAAGATAATCATTATCTGTCTGCTTTTTCAAAACATTTAAAGACTCCACCAAAGGTAAGCCAGCAGCAACCATAACTGAAATTTGGCGAGACAAAAAAACTAAATCTCGCAAACTAGTTCGATTTAAAAAATTAATATTAATTCGTCGACGCCAAAAGGGCAATTTACCAGCATCTTTTAACGACAAAATAATCATCTTCTGACTAGTTAGAAGCTTAAGGGCAGCATTCTGACTCATGGCATCAATAGTCCCCTCTACTGTCTCACCTGTTTGATTTTTTGCTCTATAAAAAAATAACATACGAAATTTGTTTGAATTAAAAAATAAGATATAAAGAATAAAAAAAATAACAAATGACAAATTCCTAACAAAATCTCTAATGCCCAAATGTCTAATGCTAAAAATTTTAGAAATTAGAAATTAGAAATTAGAAATTTTCTATTCATTTATCTTCTCAACAACGCTCTAAACAACTCTTCGTCAACACAACATTTAACAGCTTCTTCAACGGTCACTTCTCCTGAAGAAACTAAATCTGCCAAATATTGATCCATAGAAACTGCTGTATCCCCTTCGCTAGTTTGTAAAACGCTAGTTAACTGATGAAATTTTCCGTTAGAAATAATATTTTTAACTGCTGGCGTTACAGATAAAACTTCTAAAGCCCTTACTCTTCCTCCGCCGATTCTAGGGACCAAACGGGAAGAAACAATCCCCGCTAAATTTTCACTCAAAAAATACCTAATATTCTCCTCTTGAGATGCTGGGAAAAAATGGAGAATTCTCTTAATGGTCTTTAATGAAGAGCTGGTATCCATAACGGCAAAAATTAAACTACCTGCTTCAGCAATAGCAAAAATCTCGTTGAACATATTGGCATTATTAATTTGAGAAACCATTACAACATCTGCATTCCTCTTTCTAATATAAGATAAACCATCCAAAAAAGAGTTTACGTCCTTACCCACTTCTCTTTGCTCAACAATACTTTTTGCCCCCCTTAAAACCGATTTGATTGGTTGTTCAATGGTGGATATAAATTTAGATTGATTTTTGTTTATATAATCTAATAAAGAAATAGCTAAAGTTGACCTTCCAGAATCACGAGGACCAGTAATCAAAACTAATCCACGCAAAACATGAGCAAATGATTTTATCACCTTAGGTAATCCCAAGCTATCAAGGTCTTTGATTTCTTGTGATAATAACTTAATCCTCAAAGATAAATTACCTTTTTGGAAATAAATACTAATTTGGGAATTACCAATTTTTCCTATTTTTTTCACAACATCAATCTGTTTCTTTTCTTTGAAAATATCTTGCTCTTCTTTATCTAAAAAAATGGGAATCAAATCGTTAATAAAAGAAGTTGATGAAATACTTTCACCTGTCAATATTTTTATTTCACCATCAATTCTAAGAAACGGCATTTGAGCAGGAATTATGTAAACCTCTGATGATTTCCTCTCAGCAGCTTTAGCGCATATTCGGTTTAAAATAATTTCTATTTGACTAGACATATTTATTTGGTTATTTAGTATATTAAATTTATTCTCTAGAAACCCTCAAAATCTCTTCTATGGTGGTTTCTCCCCTAAGCGCTTTAATGTAACCGTCTCTTACCATTTTAATCATTTGTTGACGCTCAAGCTCTTTCTCTGTTTCTGTTTCTTTGCATCCCCTTACAACAATATCTTTCATTTCATCTGTAACAGCCAATGCCTCAAATATTGCCATACGGCCCTTATATCCCTCTTGATTGCAACGAGAGCAACCTTTGCCTCTATAAAATTTCAAATGACCAGTTTTAGAATCGCGATATTCTTCTAAATTAAATCCTTTTATCTTACTGCCTGCTAAAAAATTTTCCACGTTTTTTTCTAAATTTTCAGATAAAATTATTTGCTCACGACAATAAGGACAAATCCTGCGAACTAATCTTTGGGCGATAACTATATTAATAGAAGAAGCAAGCAAAAATGGAGCTACCTTCATGTCTATCAACCTAGGAATAGCTCCAAAAGCATCATTGGCATGAAGTGTAGAAAGCACAATATGACCAGTTAAAGCGGCATGAACTGCTAATTCAGCTGTTTCGTTATCGCGAATTTCTCCAACCATAATTACATCTGGGTCTTGACGAACAATGGAACGTAAACCCGAAGCAAATGAATATCCAATGTCCGCCCTAACTTGCGACTGATTTACTCCTTGTAAAACATATTCAATTGGGTCTTCTAAAGAAACAATATTAACTGTGGTTTGATTCAATATCTTTAATAGAGCATACAAAGTAGTTGTCTTTCCAGACCCTGTAGGACCAGTAATTAAAATCATACCATGGGGCTTAGATAAATTATTTTTCATAACTTCTAAACCCGAACCCCAGAAACCTAAATCATCTAAGGTAAAAATTCTACGCGTAGGGTCTAAAATTCTCATTACCGCCTTTTCGTTATCAAGTAAGGGCATAACCGAAACCCTTAAATCGATTTTCCTTTTGGAAATCATCACTCTAATTCTTCCGCCCTGAGGAACACGAGTTTCGTCTAACTTTAGATTAGACATTACCTTAATACGAGAAATAATTGCGGAATGCAGATATCCGGGCAAAAGGGCTATTTCTCTTAAAACTCCGTCAACACGATAACGAACCCTGCTTTTATCAGCAAGTGGCTCAATGTGGACGTCAGAAACCTGATTGTCCACAGCATACCTAAGAATAGAAGCTACTAATTTCGCTATAGGAGCTGATTTACTAATTCCCTCTGTCCCTAATTCTGATATGCCTTTGCGTATTTTACCAACGGGCGCAAATCTTGATTCTGCTGAATCAATGGCAGCTTCCACCTCAACATCTAAACTACTGTACTGAGCTAATGCCTTTTTAAAAACTAACCCTGGAACCGCGAAATATTCTACCTTTAGGCCTTTCTGTCTAGCTACAAAATTTACAGCTTCCCGAGCGCGAAAATCGCCAGGATTTAACATGGCGACTTTCAAAATATTTTTATCTTTACCAAAAGCCAATACAAAATAATTTTCTGCTACATCCTTTGGAATGATGTTTAGGATTTTTCTATCAATAGATAAACCATAAATATCAGCAACCTTCAGAGAATACAACTCTCCTTTAACAAAAGCTATATCATCTCCTGAAACAATTTTTTTATTTTGCAAAAGTTCATCTGGAGACAAATTGGTCTTCTTGCTTTCTGTCAAAATTTTCTTATATTGCGCTTCTGAAACCTTCCCACTCTTCAACAGAAAACGAATAATTTTCTCATTATCTTGGGGCATAAATGATTTGTTAAATAAATCGTCTACTCCGCCGAAGCCCCGCTTAGCGTGGCGAAGTAGCTTCGGCTACGAAGGCTGAACTAAATCCGAAATTCTAAATTCTAAAAATAATCCCTAACAATCAACAACTTTATTTATTGCTCCTCCTTATCTGAAACAAAAGGCATAAAAGGATTCACTCTCCCCTTTTTCTCTACTAATACTGGGTCAAAAAAAGATTTGATGTATTTCATTTCTTGAAATTTTGGATTATTTATAATAACTCTTAACTCGTCCAAAGGAGGAATCGGCTCCGAAAGATAAGCAGGAGGGGCATCAACAACATTAGGCTCCGATGACTGGCCACTACTTATCAAAATATAAGCGGTAAAAATTATAATCACCAACAAAAATAAAAATAAAATATAATCTTTCTTAATCTTCATAATTATCTAAATAATAAGTTTTAATCTTTAAATTAAGAACATTGCCAATATTCTGAAAGCCTAATTCATAGATGTCCATAATTCTAATATTCGTTTCTATCTGCTTAATAAATTTTTTCATTTTTTGATATGTCCCATCCGCAAAACTAAAAGACAAATTTATAACCCCGTCACCAAAATCCACATTCAACCCCGTTAATTCTAAGTTTGATTGTTCGGCTAAAACATTAATGTGATTCAATATGGATGGAAGATATGCCTCTTGAGCTAAAACATAATCAAGTTTATTCATCTCGGATTGATCTATTTTATCCGCTTTGCTTTTAAGGTCTTCTAATTTTTCTAAATATATATTTTGTTCGTCTAAAATATTTTGATAATAATCAACATCTAAATGTCCATTATTGCGGGTTTCAGCCAATTTGGGCTTAAAAAAGAAAAAATAATTGATAAAAAAAAGTATGATTAAAAAAACGAGAATTATTAATCCAGAAAATTTAACTAATACTAAATGATACCATTTGGTTTTTAATTTTATTTGCTTTATTTTTGCCATACACCATCAATCAAAGTTAAGTCAAAAAACGCGCTTGCTCCTTCATCAGATTTTTGAATATTAGAAACATTAACCTTTTCAATAAAATCAGGAGCATTATTAAAAGCTACAATCTGTTGAGCCAAAGAAATCAAACTGCGACTATTGGCTACGAGCTTAACATTCTCTCCTGCCTGAGCTCTAAAATCACCAAAATAAACATCTGGGACTGTATATGTTTCTAAAAGAGTAAAAAAATTAGTCCAGTAAACATGATTATCTAATGCTCTTTTTACTTCTGCCGCTTTATTAGTAAGAACTGTTATATTATCTCTATTCTCTAAAAGTGGAGCCGTCTGAGCTCCCAAGAGCACTATTTCTCTTTTAAGATATTCAACTCGAGACTCTAATTTATCAAAATGCCAACCACCATACAAACGAGCAACAAAAAATAGAATAGAAATAATAATAATAGATACTACCAAAAATAATAAACGAGAACGAACAACCCGAGAGATTACAATTGTCTGCTTAGGCATTAAACTAACGCCAAAATTCTTAGAAATCTTCTCTTCCCTTCTACTGTCTTCGTCCTTCTTAACTTCTGGTTTCTCTTTCTTCTCTTGATTTTTTGAGAAAACATCCTTTTTTAAAGACTGATTTTTTCTCTCTTTTTTATTCTTTTTAAAAATAAAGCCCCA
>Ga0307928_10000256_pt1 | contig 38464 bp, 65 predicted proteins | sample AceLakmetagen232_FD_201815 | JGI IMG/M metagenome (GOLD analysis project Ga0307928, IMG submission 201815) | Saline water microbial communities from Ace Lake, Antarctica - #232 | ecosystem: Environmental > Aquatic > Non-marine Saline and Alkaline > Saline | place: Antarctica: Ace Lake... | reverse complement strand
CTTCAGGGAGATAACCTATTGCTCTTATTAAACTATCTAACTTTGATAAGGTGGCATCATTTGCTTCTTGAATCTTAACTGAGTTTGTTGTTGCTGCTGCAAGTGGTTCAACTGCTTCACCAAGTTTCCCTGCAAAAAACCACATACCTAAAACTAAACAGATTAGGAATAAAAATAACATCATGTGAACTCCATACTTTTCCATGAAAGAAGTTTTACCATAAGTTGCATGAGATAATCTATCTAATGCAACATGAAACATTCTAACATCTCTATCAATTGGATCTATGTCTAACATATTTCTTTTAGAATCTAAATCACCAACGACAATATTATACCAATAACCATCTTCACCCTTAGCATACCAAAAAGTATTCTTGCCCATCTTCCTTCCATAAGCAGAAACAAAGTGGCCACCTTTTAAAGTTTTTAATATTTCTTCACCACCAACTCCAAGTTTTAATGTTCTTGCCCTTGTCTTTAAAACTGGTTGATAACCTTGCCCAGAAATATTTTCAAATAATATGACCTTCTTTTTATAAGTCATAAAAAATAAAAATACAAATAATCCAATAACTAAAAGTAATCCAATAACAACAACAAATGCAACCCACATCCAGGAGCTTGATGCCCAACCAGTAATATCAATTTTAGGTATGCTAAATTCAACTCCTAAATCAGTTAGTATTCCCATCCTCTACCTCCTCTTCTTTTTCTTGTTCCTTAACCCATTTCTCTAATAATAAATCTAATATAGGACTTAATTTTCCACCAGAAGATTTTATTATTTCTTTTGCCTTAGAAACATTTTCATCATTTAAAGTTACTGAGAAAGTCTTTATTACCATAATAACATAAATAATATAAATAATGTTTATAAATGTTTTGTTTTCAAATTAGATTTCAAATTCTTCTCCCAATTCTCCCATCTTTGAATTTGAAACAAACAAAGTTTCTATTAAACCACTTGATAAAAGTTCCATTGAAAGAATCCTCGCTGTTGCTTTTGGTTTTACTGCAGGGGGGTCTATCTCTGGTGCTTCTACTACTGGTTCTATTATAGGTTCTACTACTTCTTCTTTTTTCTTTTTATTTTTAAATAATCCCATTTTTTATTACCTCCTTATAGTTATTTTATTATTACTTCCAATTACTAATACCATTCTTGTAAATAAACTTGGTTTTATTTGTGCTAAGTAATTTAAAAACTTATCAACCAAAATATATTTATTGCTCTTACTCGAAGTCCAAAGATATTTTATTTCTTTAATTTTTAAATATTTTCCAATAAAATCAATTATATCCCTTACCCTAACCTTATGAATATGTAAATTTTTATTAACAACCTCAAAGGGTTCATCAATATTCTTTTTCTTGATTCCAAATAGATAACATAATCTTAAATAAAAATTATAATCATTTGGGATAGAAATAATTATTATTCCATCTTTTTTAACAACCCTTTTAAATTCTTTCATTACCCTCGTTGGATTAATAATATGTTCTAATGTTTCTAAACAAACCAAAATGTCATATGAATTATCCTCTATAGGTAAGTTTTCAGAATCTAAATCACATATATAATCTTGTGGTTTAAAACAATCACAAGAAGTATAATTAATATTTTTTGGTAATAAGTATCTTAAAATATTTCCTGCAGCACCAACTTCTAATAATTTATGCTCTCCTTTTAATGTTTTTAAATAATTTAAAACCTCCTGTATATATTTTAATTCTCTTGGTAATTTATTATTATTCTTGTCTAAGATATTTAATTCATCTGCACAATTAAAATAATAATTAGTATCAGGATTAAATCCATTCATTTTGCAATTATGAAACTCATTATTATAGAGTTTGCATTTGTTTTTGTATTTACATGCCATTTCGTAAAAGTAGAATTATAGGAAGTCCCTACCACTTCTCCCACACAGATTTAGTTGGTTTGACTTCGCTTTTTGTCAGATTTTCTTGATTTAATCTTCTTTTTATTAGTTTACAATACCTTTCACTAAGTTCAATTCCAATATATTTTCTATTAAGCTGCTTAGCAACAACTAATGTGGTTCCACTTCCAGCAAAGCAATCTAAAATTAAATATTTCCATCCACTCTTAATCAGATATTGATGGAGAAAAGCTAAATGTCTTGGAAAATTCATAATATAAATCTGTCCAGTTGGTTTTAGAACTCTCATACATTCATCTATCCAAAGATAACACCAATTATAATAATCAAACAAATCTTGAGTATCCTTATATTCATCATACTTCTTCCCAATATTAAAAGGGGGATCTGTGAAAATTAAATCAACACTTTCACTAGGAATTTCTTTAAATACTTTCATGCAATCTCCATTGTAAATTATATTTGTTTTCATTTCCATTGCAGTTTCTGTAACAAAAGAGTAATTACCCCATTGCCTCCCTTATTTTTTCTTCAGTATCTGATTTTGGTTTTTCTTTCTCTTTTAGATCTTCAAGAATCTTATCTAACTTATTATCAATCCTATCTAAATATTCTTCAACTTCCATTTTAAAAAAACTCCTCATAAGATTTAAGTGCATTAACAGGGTTAAGTTCGAGATATACATTAGTTGTTGAAATATTGCTATGCCCCATCAAAGTTCTAAGATGGTGAATAGGCATTCCATTTGAAACACATTGATTTGCAAAACCATGTCTTAAACTATGAAAATGTAATTCTGGTTTTAATTCTAACAATCCTGCTTTCTCACAAGTTTTCTTAAATGCAGATTGCAAAGCTCTAGCTCCACATTTCATTGGGAGATGTTTTAGATGTTTAGGCATCAAACCTTTTGGCATAGGAACTATTCTATCTTTAGATCCTTTTGCTTGTCTGATAAACATACTCTTTTCTTGCATATTAATATCTCTAGGTTCAAGTTTAACTACTTCTGATATTCTCATTCCTGCACCAAATCCAAGCACAAAAGCCACCTTCCAATGTGGATATTTAGTGTTTTCAATAAGTTTTGCGAACTCTTCTTCTGTGATTGCTATTGGTAATTTCTTTGGTTTTCTCATTTTGATTTCCTATTTGTTTAGTTTTTATTAAAAACCTACATTCTGTTTTGTTTATTGCTTTTATTATCATTTCGCCATCTCCTTCTTTTCTGAAACACATTCTGGACAATGTCCTCCACAATTATATCCAAATCCTATTTCTTTTCCACAAACCTCACAATAATCCTTATTCTTCCCATTTGCACTCATTTCTGAAGTCTTATTGCATTGGCAAATCTTCTTTTTAGGATACATTGTAATGCAATCTCCTTCTCTAACTATTTCATTTCCACACTTTTTACAATATCTTGTATTTCCAAAATCACTTACCATTTCATTTTGCACTCCTTGTCAAAACTGTAATCCTTTCATCTATTTGTTTTAATATCAAAAATTCTTCATAATAACAATCTTTATTTTCTTTTTTAATAAAATCTTTAATCTCCTTTTTATATTTATTAAGTTCCTCTATTGTTTTATTATTAAAGTCTTTCATTGTTTCTCCTTTCTTCTATTTTGCGAAATCCAATCTATAAAAATATCAAGCATTAAATTAACTGCAAATCCTAAGATAAATCCAACATAAGCTTTAAGGTAATCTCCTTCTGTTATTAAAAAGAAAATTGCAAGACCTATTCCAACCATGCCACTTATTAATAAATTAAACTTTACATTTCTTCTCATTTCGCATTAGTGCTGAAAACAGCAGCCTCCATTTTTAATCCTTTAATATGAGCTTTGATTCTTTCTATACAATTATTACAATATTCCCCAAGTTCTCCAAAAGAACTTCCTTCAAGTTCTTTTCCCTTGCAGATTCCACATTGTTTAATTATCATTCGATCCACTCCCTTGTTTCTTCTATTCTTTTTTTATCTTCTGGAATAAATCCTTGTTCTCCAAAAGCAACCTGCATCCAATTTTCCCCATATTTTTCCATAAATCTTTCTAATCCTGTTCTTACTCTAGGATTATTCTTTGCTAAAACTTCAAATCTCATATAAATAATACATTTCTCAGGATTATTTGTGCATAAAATTCTTTTATCTTGTTTACATTCAAACCAGTATTTACAACCATAAGAATTATCCATTTTGAACTCCACATAATTGAGATATAGGTAATTCCATATAAGTATTATTAAACCAATAAGGTATTGCTCCATTATTATTTACATTTAAAATTACTGCAGAGTTCCATTGTTCAATTCCTTGATTAAATCCTAATTGATAAGATTCATTCTTTGCTTGTTCACAGAAGTTTATTTTTTCTGTTGCAATATATCCTATTGCAACGATTGCGATTAAAGATACTATAATAAATAATATATTTTGTGTTTTCATTATCCTGTTATCCTCTTTTTTAGTTCTTTAATAAACCAATGTTTACCATGGCTTTTCTCTAAATCATCAATCAACCCCAACACATCTTTTAGTATAGTTATATGTTCATAAATAAAGCTTTTTGCTATTATATCTGTATCTTCTTTAATTTCAGCTTCTAATTGTTTTATTGTTTTCATCCTGATATCCTCTTTTTTAGTCTATCTCTAACTCTTCTTAATAGCTCAAGGTTTTGAGGTGAAGGGTCTAATCTCTTCCAGTATTCATATTCTTCATCAATCAACCCCAACACATATTTTAGTGATTCATATTTACCTAAATCATATGCACAAGCATCTTCATCTTCAATCATCTTATCTAATTCTTTTATTGTTTTCATCTGAACTTCACCTTTTTACTTTTCCCAATCCTCTGTCCAATTTTAATTATGATTGGTGAAGTAATAGGCCAAGCTGTCATTGGAACTGCAACATTTATTGCTGCAATAGTATTTGCAATCTTCTCTGGTTTAGTTAATTTAGATTTAGTAATCTTCATTCCAACTTTGTTCCATCTCTTTTCAGCTTTCCAATCTTGGTTTGTAAGATCTAAAATCTTATTGTTTTTTTGTTTCATTTTAAATTTAGGGCATCAGGGGATTGCTCCCCATTTAGCTCCTTTTTTGGTTTTAGATCATAAAACATCTGTGCTTTCTCATAATCTATTAGATTATTTATTATTGTATCAAATGTTTGACTTGGATAAGATTTTCTTGAATTTAATCTCACCCATGTTTCTTTTTTAATTTGAATTGTTGTTTGTTCTGTTTTGTTTTCCATTGTAATATTTATAATACTATAGTATATATAAAGGTTTCCTTTCCTCACTTAAAGGTTTTAAGCATTGCTTAAATGTTTCTATCATTTTTCCAATTTCATGCAAAGTTCATTAAAAGCTTCTTTGAATTTAGTTTCAACATCTGATTCTGATTTCCCTGCAGATTTTAGTTTATATTGTAAATCTCTTAGATAATCATGGAAATTATTTAACTTATCTCTTGCTTCATAGAAGTTTAATCCAGATTGCATATACTTTTTCAATAATACTCGTCGCTCTGTTCCATCAAGTGTTTTCATTTTTCGCCTCTTTCTTTCTCCTTTTTCTTACTTCACAAGCATAATCTAAATACTTAAAGGCACTAGATTTAGGCACTTTAGTTTTCTTAATTGTCTTTGGTATTGGTTTTCTTCTTCCAGCATTTATTTCTTTTTGTAACCAAAAACAATTTCCACAACATTCTTTTCCATCTATAATTTTAACCTTATCTTTTCTGAATACTTTCTTGCACCATGTGCTTATTTGTAATTGACATTTCATTTTGAATATAAATCTGGAGAGGATTAAAGTGGTATGATAAAACCTCTCCAGGTTCACTTAAACCTAGTGTGAAAAAGGGTTTAGGTGAGTATGAGCTGTGATTTGTGAATAAACCCCCCACAATCGCTCTGTGTGGTTGTAAGGGGTATGTAATAATTGATTAAGCTACTATTGTATAATCATTTTTAGTTCCATCAGATTTAACAATCACAGTAAATTCTACATTAACTAATGTATTATTTTTCTTTGTTGCTAATTCTACTAACTGGCCATAAGTTGAAGCAGGTGTTAAACCTTTTCCAAATGTCCAGGTTTTTTCTTCACCATCAACAATAATTTGTATCTTCTTTTGTTCATGTGATTCTGCTGTTCCATCAGGTTTCTGTTTGATATAGGGATCAGTATCTTCAAGTTCTGTCAATGATTTCACCTTGAATTGTCCAACTTTGGGTTTCCAATAATCAGAACCTTCTTGTAGTTTTTTTAATTCATTTTGGTATTCCATTTTAACTTTTTACCTCCTTTTTATCAATAATTTTGAAAGTTTTATGTGTAAAAATGTTAGTGGAACAGGAGGTAGGGGGTTTTTTGGAAACCCTATATAGGTTGTAAGCATTACTACTTTTAAGAATACCCCGAACCACTTGAACCATTGAATTATTCATCTTTAAATTTAATACCTTCCCATACATGTTCTCTATCATCCCCCTTTCTAAGATTAGATTCAACAGCACCATACCTATCCTCAAGAGATGCTTTAATTCCCTTATCAGAAGATCCTTTTAATTTATTTCTTTTACAATAAAAGTTAAATTCTTTTCTTAATTCTTTTTTTGAAATATGTTTATTATAATCTCCAATAATTTTATCAATACAAAATGCAGCAAAACTATCTGATTGTCTAATCCAAAAATCTTTTATATCTGATGTTCCTTTTGAATAACTAAAATCTTTTTTATTGATTAAAATTTGAAGATTATCTAAGGCAACATTTAAAAGCCCACTCATTTCTTCTCCTGTTGTAATTTTTTGTATAATATCTGTATCTAATATCTTTTTCATTTCTCTTTCTTCTTTAGGTAGTGAATCAAATTCTTTTTGTGTAATAAATTTATATGGAAATTCTAACAATACCCATTTAGTCCAAAATCCATCTGATAAATCATAAACCTTTGGTAATTCATTTGTGGCAAAAATATGTTTAGCATAATTAACAAAAGGTAAGTCCCTAAGATATTTTCTCTTAGCAGAGATTAAATCCCTCCCAACAGTTTGTTTAAACATCCCAGTTTTCTTTAAACTATCATTACTTAAATCTCCTGCAAGATTAACCATCTTCCCATGTAATTGTTCAACAGAAGTATTGTCTGCAGTAATTTGTGATAATGGAACTGAACAGCAATTTTCAATACCTAATAAGTGTTTTAATAATTCAATTGTTTTTGATTTACCATTTCTTCCAGAACCTACAAACATAAATGCTTTTTCAAATCTATATTCTTTTAACATTGCAAATCCAAATAATTCTAACATAACTGGAACATCATCTTTAGATTTCAAAACATCCTCTAGGAATTTTATTACAATTGGACAGGTTGCTTCAGGGTTATAAGTTATTGGAAGTTTATTAAAAAATATTTTTTTAGGATCAAAGAAACTTAATTCTCTAGTGAAGATATTTAATATCCCATTCTTCACAGGAACTTCATCAATGTAATTTGTTTTAAAAAATTCATCTATATCTATTTGTGTATCTGCTTTAATTTTATGTAAAATTTCATTAGATAAACTTATCTTAAATGCTTGGCCTAATAATTCTCTTACTTGTTTTTCTATTTCACATTTTCCTTGAGGAACATAAACCCCTTCTTTATAAATCCAAATTTCAGGTTTAATATCATCTTTCACAGTATAAATATAATTATTCCTTTTTATTTCTTCAACTATTAATTCATTAGCTTCATCATATTTCTTTAATAAAAGTAATGTAAAAATTTCTTCCTTAAGATTTTCTGGTTTCTTTTTTGGTTCTTCTTTTTCTTTGTTTTCTTTTTGTTGTTTTTCTATTTCTTTTTTCTCTTCTGTAACCATTTCCTTTAATTCTTGAATAGTAAAATCAGAATTTTTTGACACTTGTTTCATTGAAGAAATTAATTGTGGAGTTTTTTTCATAGTTGTCCAACTCTTAACATATTTCCCAACAGTTTCAGAATCTATTCTAGGAATTTCAACATCCATTTTTCTTTGTTCCCTAACTTCTTTAATTGCTTCTTTAACTTTAGGATTTCTTTCTCTAAACTTCTCAGCTTCTTTATGAATTAATTTTGCAGTTGTTTTTTTAGATAATTTTGGTTCTCTCATTCTCCACCTCATTTAATTTTTCCATAGCAGTTAAACATCCCCTACAAATTGAAATTTTTATATTGTCCTTGCTAATATGTATTCTTCCACAGCTTGGGCATTTCCATTTCATTTTACTTCATCTCCATAAACATCCCAACCTCTTTTTTTATTTTCATCCTTTCACCTCTCGTGGAAGAATCCTTTTTATTTCATCAAATAGAACTAACATTTCACCAAACTTTTCTTCAACTAGAACTAACCGATCCATAAAATCTTTATTAATATTTAGAATTATTCCATTCAACCAGCTACCATTTTGTAAAGTTATATGCACAGCTTGTTGCTTATCAAAATAGAACTTTGCTTTTTCGTAAGTATCGTTATCGTTCACCATCTTAATCTAATATTAGAATTACTTCTTTATAAACATTACTATTTCGCCTCACCGAATAACTATTTCAACAGCGAAGACAAATAACCCCAACCAAGAATTATTGTAAGGAGGCAGGGGTTTGTGAGGTGATAGGTTTTTGAATGAATTTGAAGTGTGCATAAGAGGCCAGTTTTAGATGGCGTTTCCCATAACACACATTAACAGAAATAAAATTTTATTTATAAAGTTTGGGTATTAAAAATTATTTCTTTTTTGGTTGTCTTGAAGTTCCTTTATTTCCAACACCTCTCCCACTTCCATCTTTCCTTCTTGTTCCACCACAAGCACCATGAGAACCTCTCCCTGCATTTCTTCTAGTTGTCATTGTATTACCTCCTTATATTTCATTTAACAATATCCTTCTAATTTATATTTCTCACTTCCCATAATACATAGTAAAATCATTCCTAATATTATGTGTATTTGTGTTTTCATTTTTTCTCCTTTCAATCAATTAAATGATTACTTCTTCTCATTTATTATAGTTGTTCTGCAACTTATTTATTCAATAATTGCAACTTGTAAATCACACCAATCATATTTATTATATTTAGCATTTTCTTCTCTGCAAATATCTTGTTGGAATGTTTTTAGTAAATCGTTTTCTGATTCTAAACTATCTAACCTTTCTTCTGCACCAGTAATCCTATCAACAATTCCTTTAAAACCTTCCACTAATATGGTTATCATTCCACCTAAACTTCTTCCTTCTACTTCAACCCATTCTTTATCACAAACTTCATATTCAAATTCTAGTTTTGATAATCCTAAAGCTTTTGCTTCTTCCCAAGTATATTTAACTTTCTCAATCTTACAATTAACATCTTTTTGATAAGATAAATTTGCTTTAGCTAAATTAGGTAAGGTTTTATGGTCTATTTTCCCATCAACACTATTTATATCTAAGATTGATTGTAATGATTCTTCTTTAGTTAAACTTGTAGCAGGAGTTAAATCTATAAAATTACTTGCAGTTATATTTCCATATACGGTTAATAAAGTAGCATTTGTATTTGAAGTAGAATCTCCAATAAATACTGCTCCTCCTGCTTCAACCATAATTACATTACCAGGTCCACTACTTCCAACTATTGAGGGTGCTAAGATAATATCTCCACCATATCCTCCAGTATTTCCATTTCCTCCAGGTCCTGTTGCTAAAGTTAAATTCCCTCCAGAACCATCTGGTGCACTTGGTGCTGCTCCTGTTGCTCCATCTCCAGTTGTAAATAAGATTATTCCACCATCTCCACCAGGAACAGGAACAAAAGCATCTATAATAACCCCACCAGTTCCTGCATTAATTACTATTGCTGGAGGTGCATTTTCTACAGTTAATCCATCTGCACTATTTACTTCAAACGTTGATTTAACATTAACAATACCATCTCTTTCTGCAGCTCCACTTCCATCTCCAACTTCACCAATTATTCCAGGTTCTAATATAATATCTCCACCTGAACCTCTTGCAGCATTAAAACTTCCAGCCCCACCAGCTCCTGCAGTTAATGTAATGTCTTCAGCATCTCCTGCATCTTCATCCCCCCATTTATCTTTTAATATTTCAGTGTTCTCTAGTATATTTGATAATTGATTATTTATGTCTGTTAAATTATTTTTTGTAAAATTAGTTATTGAAAGAATTGAATTTAAAGTATCATTAATTGTTGTACTAAGTAAATCATAAGTCATGTGGGTTGTAATATTTATCTCCCTTGTAGTGATATTAATTTGTTGAGTTGTTTCATTTATTTTATCAATTTGGTCTTTAAAATCTTCTGTTAATTCATCTACTATTTTAATTGAATCTTTTGAAGATGTTCCATTGAAATTATTTTTTGTACAATTGATTAAAAGAGGATATATTTGTATTGTGGATAATCTAGAGATAGTAAAATTCATTACCCCATTAGAAAGTGAAGGAACTCCTGACTGATTCAAAGTTAATTCTGGGTTATATAATTGCCATGAACAAATTGCACCATCTAAAGGAACTCCATTAATATCATCCCAAGAATCTATTATTAAAATATCATTATCATTATCCCATGTAATTTGTTCTGCTAAAATTAATGGCAAGACTAAGCCCATGAGTATTAGTCCTATCAAGATGATTATTATTCTTTTCATTTTATAATACTTCAATACAATGTTTAACTTCTACAAAGTCTTTTCCAGTTGCCCAACAATTATCTCTATCTTGTAATTCTTGTTTTATCATATTCCTAAAACTTCCCCTTTTGATAATTCATAAACACATCCTTTAGGAACTTCTATACCCCAAACCTTATTCATCCAACAACTTAATGTAAAAATATCTTTAAGATTATTTTGTTCTAGTGTTGAATTATAATAATGACTATCATAATTTCCTGCATTGTTTGTAACTTCAATAAAGTAAAGAGAAGAATACATTTTTGTTCCAGCAACATTAACATAATCAGTTATTTCCTGTTTATCATCAATCCAACCACTTGAATTTGTCATCACACTCCATTCAACACTTCCAGATGAATTAGTCGCCGACACATTTGCAACAACATCATTACCATTTGTATCATTAACATATGCTTGATAATACCATTTCCTAATTAATTGATTGTTTGCACCAGAAACATACTCATCCTCGAATGAACAGTTAACAAAGGTGTTGTTTTTGTTTTCTTGTAATGTAAATAACTCTGAAATTGTCGGCATATAAATATCATATCCATCTATATCATAAAAAGAAATATCTCTAAAAACATTATTATTATTTCCTGTAATTAATCCCAAAACATTTGTTCCGTGAAAATATATCCCAGTATTATTTGATTGATTAAGAATTATATTATTAAAAGTATTATATTCATTTGTGTAATCTGCAAGATATATGCAGTAGTTTGTGCAATTGCTTATTTTAGTGTTTTCTACAACATTATTATTGCTGTTGTCTATGTAAAGACTTTTTATATTTGAATTGGATATATTTGAATAGGACATATAATCTCCATAGATTCCTCCATCCGAAATTGAATATCCATTTCCATTAAATGTAATATTTGTTCCAGTTATGTAAATGCAATCATATGCAGAAGAGATTATATTATCAATTTGATTATAAACAGTATCACTCTCACTTAAAGTTCTGCAAAAACTAACATCTGTTGAAGCCTCAATAGATATATTCCTTGTTTCTGTTGAAACTGAACTTGTAGAATTTGACATAGTTACATTATAAAAATAAAGTCCATCTTCTAAGTTAGTCCAATTTATAGTTTCAATTTTTGAAGTAAATGTTGTTAAATTTATTTCAGCAGTTTCATTATAAAGAGAATAAGTTATATTTTGAAAATCTGAACCTGTTATTGAAACATTTACATAAATGTTATCTATAGAACTTATTGAACCACTTGGTAATGTTCCAGAACCAAAGCTAAGGTTTAATGCTTCATTAACAAATTTTACAGATATATTATTAAAAAGAACATTAGCATTTATTGATTCATTGTAAGTTCTATTTACCCATAAAGTCAGGTTTTGATTAGTTGTTGGTATTAAATAAAAAGTTTTTATTCCACTGCTATCATAAATATTACTTTTTGTTCCTCCTAATTCTACCCAAAAATCATTCCAATCAAACCAAGTTGTTTTAACATCTAAAACAATTTTATATTTTTCGTCTGGTATTAAAGATATTTCTTGATATAAAGAAGAATAATTTGGATAATAAATTGAACTAAAAACTGCTAATCCTGAAGCATTTATAACCCTAAACCCATCTCCGATAATCCAATCATCTGTATTTGTGCAATTAAAATTATAGCAATTAACAATTTCACTTCCTAAATCTTCTGCATAGATTAATTGAGCAGATAAAACTACAATTACACTCATTAATAAAAGTATTTTTTTCATTTTAGTTAGTTAACCCCCCCCCCTCGTCCATAGCCACTCATTAACAAATAGGGATAAATCATTCATATCTACATCGTTATCTTTATCTAAATCTCCTGTTAAACCAACCCCAGTATCTTGCCAATTATTTGCTAACATTGAATAATCTACAAAATTAACATAACCATCATTATTAAAATCTGCATCATTAGTTTGATAACCAACTGCAAGTTCTAAGGTTGTATAATTTCCTAAAGCATTTGTTACACTCCAATCAATAGTATAATTATTTGGGTCTCTTAAATCATAAGTTTCCATAAGGGTTTCATTTTTATTATATCTATAAAGTTTAACATCATAAATACTATTAAAATCTGTTATCACATTTGAATCATCAACTTCAACCCTTGCTGTTCCTGTAAATCCTTGAAATGCAACATAATCTTCTGCAAGGAGTCTGACATTCCAATAAGTTTCATTAGGTTCAAAAACTTTATAATCTTCTGTTAGAGGAAACCCTGTATCTATTGTATAAGATTGTATAAAGTTATTATCGGTAGTATTGGGAGTTTGTTTTATATCATTAACATCATATCCATTACTTATATCACTATTTTCAGTATCATATCTTGCATTAAAAGTATCAGGAGTATAACTGCTTCCAACAAAAGAAGAATTTAATTGTAAGTTTAAACTTTCTGCTTTCAAGCTATTTGAACCGAGAGCCAAAGCTGTTCCTAATAAAACTCTTCCCACTAAATTTAATTTTTTTGATTTCATCCGATTATATAAGTTCCCGTAGCATTTGAACAAATACTATGATTTTTATTTAAATCACAAGCACCTTCAATTTCATTTATATTAATAGTAGTTGTATTCATAGAAGTAAAATTTGCATCATCTCCATTTTTATAATAAATATTATTAGCATAACTTTCATTCCAACTTTGATTATCATATTTATTTGTAGAACCTTCAGTCAAATCATCAGTAGACTTTGTTCCAAAAATAGCATCCCAAAAAGTAGTAAGCCAACTTTCGTCTATTGTTAAAACATTTAAAATCAAATCAAAAATAGTATAATTCATTTCTTTAATATAACCTTCAGAAGAATTCAAACTTAAAGAAGAATTAACATTAAAATCTATATCATTTGTAAAACTCATATTCCATCCAGAGGTATTATTTTTTACATAAACATTTCCATCTAAATCTTCTATAACTTGTGAAACATCTATATTTCCTATGAATAATTTTGTAGCATTTATATTTTTAAAAAATCCCCAGTCTGCAGTAACATTATTATCAACAATTAAATTTTCTACAATTTGAAAATCAGCTCCACTAAAATACCAAGGGTCTCCCCTCATATCTATTCCACCAATTCCATTTGCACCAGAAAGATAAGAAACATTAATTTCATAACCTGTAAAATCTCCTGAAACATTCATCACACCAGTAACATTTAAATTTGTTAATTGAGCACCAGAACCAATAAAATTATCTGCATATATATTCCCTTCAGTCGTAAAATTCCTATCTTCATCATAATCTTCATATCTCCAATAAGGTGTTAAATCTACATTTCCTGAAGGTGTTGCATAACCATCTACAATAGCCAACATATCTACATAATAATGATTATTTTTATTTCCATTTGCTTCTTTATATAATCTCATTTGAACAACACCATCTTGTATATGTTCTGTGCTATCTAAAACATCTCCACTTAAAGTAAAAAAATCATTTGAACTTTCACTAATTTCTCCATATACACCTTCCCAAGCATTATCATCATAACTCCATAATTGAACAACTGCATAATCTCCTGATAATGAACTTGTCATGTATCTCATATAACCTTTATTAAAATCAGTAACTCCTGTAAAATTAACTCTTAAATCTAATCCTATTGCACCTGCTTCTTCTGAAAAATTAAAAGTAATTCCGTCATAATCTCCATCTGGGTGTTGTGTATCAACTAAAGTTCCTCCATCTACTGTTCCTTTTATTGCTTCTGATTGAGTTGCATTGTAATATGTTGTTGCTAAATCTTGACAAGTTCCATCACCCCTTAAATAACTATTATCTCCACATTCTGTTGTTGCATTTGTATCTATTGTTTTATTTCCAGATACAATAGAATTAATTTCTATTTTACTATAATAATTAATTAGATTACTTACAGCATTTGTTATCCAACCTAAATCATTTGTGATCCAACTCCCTAATATATCTACAACATTATCTAAATTTCCTTCATCCGTAACCCACCATTCAGTAGCATTAACAGTTGCAACTAAAGAATAATTTATTGGAGTTTCATATTCAAAATCAAATTTAGAAGTATCTAATCCACTAACTAAGGGAATTAAAATTAGTAAACCTAAAATTAAGAATGAATAAAACCTCATTTTATATTACAAAAACTAACAATCCAATCTTTATAAACTTTTATAAAAAAGAAATAAAAGAAAAAAGGGGATTAAAAATCCCAATAAAAAAATAATGTAGTTTTAGATAGATCCTCCACCAATATTCATTCTTTGCCAAGTTGCTACAAGTAATACCAATACACCTAGTATTAATACAATTGCTGCTACAAGAAGAACTGTTGGAATCTTACTAGATACTTTGTCTACACCTGCTGTGAAGTTTGCTATAAGAGATTCTGTTGAATTATCTTCAGCAGAATTTGCTGTTAATAAATCTGCATCATCTAAAGTAGATACAATTACAAATGCAATTATAACTCCAATAACTAGTGAAGCAACTCCGAAGATTAATCCTGTGATTAACCCTGCAGATTGTCCTTTTCTATCTTTAAACATTATTCATTAATGTCTAAATGCTTCCTCCACCAATATTCATCCTTTGCCATGTAGAAACTAATAGAACTAATACTCCAAGTATTAATACAATTGCTGCTACAAGAAGAACTGTTGGAATCTTACTAGATACTTTGTCTACACCTGCTGTGAAGTTTGCTATAAGAGATTCTGTTGAATTATCTTCAGCAGAATTTGCTGTTAATAAATCTGCATCATCTAAAGTAGATACAATTACAAATGCAATTATAACTCCAATAACTAGTGAAGCAACTCCGAAGATTAATCCTGTGATTAACCCTGCAGATTGTCCTTTTCTATCTTTAAACATATTTTTACCTCCTTACAAAATATTTAATATAATGAGAATATTAGGAAGTTTTAGTATTTAAATCTCGTGTAACACTGTAACTTATACTTCACTAATTCTTCTATCCATAAAGAACCAAATTGCAGAAAGTATATTCATAGATATAACTATAATTAACCAATCTAATCTAATATATCCTGCACTTACAGAGAGTAATAATGCAGGAAGTAATGTTGCCATTGATGCAATTATTGCCCAAGCAGAATAATCTGCAGTTCCTGTTTTTATTTTCTGCCTTGTTATTCCTCCAAGAAATACAACTGCAAATACAAAAAATAACATTAATGGTGTAAGTGCTGGAAACATTGTAGTTGTCTGAGATAAGATTTCATCTACACCACTTGTTGCATTGGGAAGTTCATATAAATATGCTAAGAACATCATTATGGATTACCTCTCAATGTTTTATATACATAGAATCCAAATAGTATTGCTATTATTGAACCAAATACTGTGAAAAATATTGCAAATCTATTATTTTCTTCATTACCACCAAATATTTCTTTATATGGAACAGTAATTATATTTGTTCCAACACCCACCAAATTAGTAACACTAATTGCAAAAGGCCCTGTTGATTGTGCAACATCACTTCCAGGTTCAATAGTTGTATCTAATATTGAATCATAAGTTCCTTTTGAATCTGTTCTAAATGTATCTACATTAGTTCTAGTATCTTCATAAAGTGTATCTATTGAGGGGGATTCTGTAATTTTCAGATTATCTGGAACCTCATTATCATTAGCAAATCCAATTGCAAATCCAATTATTGCTACTGAAAATAATGCAATCATTACTAAACTCATTGTTAATGTTATTGTTCCTCCCATTAAGACCTCCTAGATGCTTTTATTATTACTAAGATTGTTGCTATTGCAAAGAACAATATTGTTGCTGTTGCACCATAAAATCCTGTGTTTTGTATTAAGTTTATTCCAAACATTAATATTACTCCAATGAAAATAAATACTGCAGTAACAACAGGATTATCTGAAACACCAATTCCAATTAAAGTAACCATAACTAATACAGAAAGAAATACTAATGCAACTCCAAAAATATCTGAAGATTTCTGGTCTAATTTAATATTACCTTTTCCAATTTCTGAACCATCTTTATATAATTTAGCAATAACACTTGAGTTTCCAAAATTTGATGGAACTGTGCAAGTTAATGTTCCTGAAGAAGAAGTTAATGTATCTGAACAAACAGAAGTTCCTAATGAATCCTCACTTATAACTGTTAATTGAATTAAAGATGGTTCCCCACTTGGGATTACAAATTGACTTGAAATTAATTTTGAAGTAGAATTATATCCCAATGTAAAATTAAAATCATCTGATGTTTCAAAATCTGGAATAGTTATTTCAGATTGGAAAGCATTGAAATCTATTTCACATTGACTTACTAATGGTGTTTGGCATATTGCTAATACATTTGTGAAAGAAGAAATTAATACCCCTGCTTCATAAATAAAGAAATTATAAATAACATCATTAACTTCTAATGATGCAGATGTAATCCCTTTTTCATCTGTTTTTGGTATTTCAGTAACTAAGAATGTTCCATTTTCTAAATACTTTCTTTCTATTCTTACTAATCCTCCATCAATTGGAAGATAAGAAGTATCTCTTATAATTAATCTAAATGGTTGAGCATTAGTATCATCTAAATCAAATAAATTTATAGAATTATTAAGGACTGATGATTTTAAAACATATCTTTCTATATTATAAAACTCAGTTGCATAATCATCTGCAGAATATTCTACTTGAACATCTAAAGAATATACTTGCCCACTAGATAAATCATTATCAATACAAATTCCTACAGGGTTTGTTAATTGAAATTCATGGAAGTAATCTAATAATTGAAGAGTTCTATCTGAGGTATACAAATCTAAATCAATTTTAATTGAAGAGTTCTTAGCTGAAGCATCTATCTTTGCTTGGGTAACTTCATTTAATAATGTAAAATTAAATATATTGTGCATTCCTGTGCAAGTTCCATTAATTACAATTGGACTTACAGTTTGATTTTGTAGTGTAGTTAAATGATTAAGCCCACTACTTGTAGATATATTCCATTGAAAAGAAATATTTGTTTCTGCAGAAACTCCTGGTGCTATTTTATTTTTAGTTAGTGTATATAAATTCCCTGTTGAATTAATAGAACCAGTATAACTTGTTCCATTATAAATTAAAGATGCAACAGTTATCTTAGTTCCATTTGTTTCTAAATCTAATACAAATGGATTCATTACACCAGAGGTTGTTGATGATGTGAATGTTTCACTATTCTTTCTAAAAGCTAATCCAAATGTTCTATTACCTTCATTAGCATAACCGCAATCTCCATCATCATCACAAGATTGACAAGTCCAATCAAAATTAAATGTGGAAATTTCTTTACTAAATACTGTGGTTCTATTAGTTGGGCCTTGCACACTTCCATAAATTCCCATCATGTGGTCAAAGGTATCATAGATTGCCCAAGTTGTGAAGTTTGTTGTTGAGATTCTTGCACCCATTCCAGAAGCAGAATTGTTTCTTCCCCAAACAAACATATCTCCTGCAAAAGAAGCACCAGTATCAAAACATCTTACAAGAACTGCATATTTTTCTCCAGAAGTTAATGGTATTGTTGGACTAAATGTTATATTTTCCCAATCCATATTAGTGCAAACCTCCCCACTATCTTCAGTAGAAGCAGGATTCCATGCTTCCTGTCCTAATCCTGTTGAGGGTTTTCCTTCTGCATCTGTTTCATTAATATAAACTACACAATCATCAACACTTGCTGGTGCTTTATAATATAACCCAACTTTATCTAGATTACTTGTTGATGATGATGTAAATGTTTGCCCATCTTGGAATATTGTTGCTGTTTCAAAAAGTGCAATCGCAGCATCACAATTAATTCCACTTTCTTCTTTTAGAGCAACAGTAGAATATGTAGTAGTATCATTCAAAACCCAACTTCCACTCATATTAGTCCACAAAGAAATATTTACAACAGTTGTTGAACTATTTACATAAGCAGAACAATTAAAATCAAAACTAGAATTTAAACCAGTATCAAAAAAGTTATCTGCAGGAGAATTTAATATAACTTCACCACCTGCCCCACCACTTAAAGTTCCCCATAGTGCATCATCAATTATATTTGAATTGAAAATTGTTCCAACCCCTTCACCAAAATAACTTACAATAGTTGGATTTTGATTAAAAAATAAGAATAAACTTAAAATTATAATTACAGATACTAATAATATTATAAATAATTTTTTATTTGCCATTTTTACTTAAATTCTATTAGGTTTACTATACCTCCCCCTATTTTCTTTTGTCTACGAGCCTTATATGAAGTCTTCCCTCGCTGTTTTTTACTAAAAATTACCATTATATCCCATATCCCCCTGTTCCTCCACCTTCAGATGAACCTCGCCTTGTAAACATTAAAATTCCACCAATTACTGCAATGATTCCCATAATAAAAGGTGAGTGTAATAATAAATAAGACATTGTAGTTTGTTCTTGTAATCTTGAAGCAACATCATCATCTCCAGTATATATATCTTGATACATATTACTCATTATTACACAACCAAATATTAGTAATATCATTAATGCAAAGTAGAATCCAATAAATGCAGGGTGAGGATTATATCCAACTATGAAAACAAACACCAAAGTAAATACTAAGGCCATTATATATCCAATTGCAATTAACAAAGGTAATGCTTGAACAATAGTATCTGCAATACCAAAAGAAAATTCTGCTGCTTCAGAAACATTGGCACTTCCAATCATTCCTAAACCTTCCATTACTGGTGTTAGTTCATCACTTGCAATATCAACAACACTCCAAACAATTGCAGCACCAAATCCAACTACTAAGATTAATAATAATGCAACAAAGAAGAATATTATTCCTATCCCTCCTTTTTTATTTTTCTTTTGAATTATTTTTCTTAACATATTACAACATCCTCCTTTTCTTCTTTAATGATTCCTAAGTTTTTCATATACTTTCCAAGAGAATTTAATAGATAATTTGATTTAGCTAATGAACTTGAAGCACCATCTAATTGACTACAAAACTTATTCCAACAGGTTTTATGAACATATCTAGTATTAACTTCCTTATTATTATTCATTTCAACCATTGCAAAGTAATTATCTTCTTCATTTATTATTTTTTTACATCTAAAACATATCATTTTTTATCCTCCCTTCTTGGGAATACTGAAAGTTTATCTAGTAATTGTTTCCATTCAGGATTTCTTCCCATTAGTCTTAATGCTTCTGGATAATTTGCTTCTTTTCTTGTAATCAATTTATTATTTAATCTACGATTTAAAGCAGTATCTAAATCTTTTATTATATTAACTGGAACTCTTATTGGTTTTGAAAGTTTTAATTTATCCTTGTTCATGTTTGCCATTACAATTGATCTCCTGGGAATACTCCCCTATTTAACATACCTTGAAATTCTTTATCATGGTAAAATGTAACAAAGAAACTAATCATTAATACTATAACTACTATTGGAGATAGTGCTAATAATACTGTAAATATTGCAAATAATAACTTAGCAAACAATTGTTCTGAAAGAAATGCAAATGCAATATTAGAAGATAAATATATTATTGCTATGAATAAAAAGTATGCAACTAACCACAATACTAATCTAAAATGTTTCAAGTAACTAATAGAAAGAATCCTTCCATACTCATCTTTAGTATTTGATGCAGGAAGATAATTCATACTAAAGAAACTTACAAACAGGGTGAAGATTAATATCCCCAATAGCCCAATGTAAATTGTTGATTGAGAAGAAGTTAATTCTTTTCCAAAGTAATTTACTTCATAACATTTATCTCCACTATTAATCACAGAACCATCAGAACATTCTATGTTGTGGCAGTAAACCCCAAACTCTGAATAATTACTTGCATCAATAGTAAAATTAAATGTTTGTGAGTTTCTAGTTCCTGATTGATTAACTATTATTACAACTCCTTCTGGTGCATTTATTGTGGTAAGATTACATTGTGTTGCATTATTAGAAGTAATAGAGAATTGTAGTTCTGTGTTTTGTTTATGTTTCTGATAATCTAAAGCAGTAACTGTTGGAATTATAAATAGCCCTAAGATTAAAACCATAACTAACAAAGATTTATTCATTACAAAACCTTCCCAAATTTAATTGATTTTAATTTCTTTAGAGGTTTTAAAACCATTCCAGCACCTTTTAGTTTCCCCATAGTTGGAAGTTGTTTACCAACCTCTCCAAAACCTTCTGCAGTTTTATTCTTTAGATTTGTAACTGCTGTGTTATTACCAACATTAGGAATTGCACCAATTACATTTGAACCAATGATAGAACCTACACCAACATTCAAAAGTTGTCTAACCATTATGCACCTCCCTTTTTTTTAATTTAATCATCTATTACCTCCAAGCCCTCCAAAGAAACCTTTCTTTTCAGGAGTTTGTGGCCTTCCACCAATAACTTCAGATATATTAAAGTGCCTTCTTAAACTTCCTCTTTCCTCTCCTTTCCATGCTCTGTTATGTGTTGCTTCAACTAATGCTTCTAGTTGAGTAAATATCATTTCAAATTCTCTTAGGTTTAATTTAGTTTGTTCTTGTTTAATCTTTTGTATTTCATATTCAATTTGTGATTCAAGTTCTTTTAATACTTCCTTTTTAATTTCAACTTCATCTACTTCTTTATCCATTAATTCTAAATTCATTACTTTTCTTTTAATCTTTTCATCTATTCTAAATTGTAATATTTCTTTACATTCTTCTAATGTTGGAGTTCTAAAATATATTTCATACTTCATAAACATCAAGGCATTGAAAGCTAAACAGAATTTTAACATTCTCCTACCAATTGTTTTGTCATCAAAGTTAGATAATAATGTTTCTTTATTAATATAGGATTGCATTATCTGCATTATCTTATCTACACCTTCTTCAGTAAGAACTCTTTTCTTTGCATCTTCAATTGATTTCCATTCTAATATCCCATCATCATTTGGTTTAAGAACATCTTGTTTTAATAAATGATATATTTTTGTTAATGTTTCTTCACAATCTAACTGAGCATCTGCTAAGTTCTTTTCTCCTTCTTCCATTTGGTATTGAAGTGCTTTGGTTTGGTTTGCAACTAAGCTATTCTGTTGTGCTGCTTGGTGTAATCCAAACTTGTCTGCAACTTCATCATAAGTTGATTCTTCTGCCATTATTTATTAAAAACCTCCATAGATTGCATCATTTAAACTTTGAGGTGTTCTTTGTGTTGTTACTTTTGGAGCTTTTCTCTTAGTAGTTCTCCTCTTAACTGGAGCATATCTTCTAGTAGTTCTTCTTTTAACTGGAGCTTTTCTAGTTGTAGTTTTCCTTCTTCTTTTAATTGGAGCTTTTCTTGTAGTTCCTGAAATCTTTCTTTCAATAGAACTTCTTGCTCTTGTTCTAAGTTGTTCACCAAATGTTGGTCTTCTAGCTTTTGCTCTTGCTCTTTCACCAGCAACTTTTACTGCTTCATCTGCATAGGCTTCTCTTGCTGCCTGAGTAGATTTCTTAGCAACTATTCCTCTAAATGCTTTTCTTTCAATTTGTGCTTTTGATTTTTTAAATAATCCCATATTGTTCATTACCTCCTTCTCAATCCTTGATATAATTTAATTTCTTTCATTCTTCTGCCATTATTTCTTCTTCTTGTTTAAATTAAAAATTCCTCTCTTAAATTTTTTCTTTTCTTCTTGTGCTACTATTTCTTGTGCATCTCTATAACTTATTTTATTTTTAACTTTTAATTTGAGGGGTTTTAAATTTATAACTAAAGGACTTCTTGCTACAATGACCCCTTTAATTATTGATTTTTTAAATAATCCCATATTGTTCATTACCTCCTTCTCAATCCTTGATATAATTTAATTTCTTTCACTTCACTTCCACCTCTCTTTAATCTTTTTCCTATTGGTTCAATGAATACTATCCCACCATCTTCTTTCTTAGTTCTAAATCCAGGAACTTTTAATCTCTTAGCTTTAGGGATTTTAAATGTAACTCCCAATGTTGTTCTTGCAAACTTCTTACCCAATGCAAATGCACCTCTCTCTGTTCTTGCAGTCCCAACAACCCTATACTTTCCAAACCTTCTTCCTAGAACTTTGAACTTTCTTGTTGGTTTTTTAGGTTGTTTATATCCTTTCCCTGAGAAGATTGGAAATCCTGGGGGTTTTTTAGTAGGGGGCTTTGTTGTTTTTCCTGGGAAAATTAATGATGGAGGGGTTTTAAATATTTGTTTCTGTATTTGTTTTTGCTGTTGTTTCTGTTGTTGTTTTTGTAATACTTTAGTTATTTCCTTTGTGATTTCTTTCTGTGGGGTTTTGGTTAATGTCTTTGATAAATCTTTTGTCATAAGTTTTGGCTGTTGTTTAGTTAATGTTTTTGTTAAACCTTTACTAATTAATTTAGTATCACCAACTTGTTTTGTAAATGATAAATCTTTTAATTGATTGCTTGGTATTTTTCCTTGAAGAAATGTTGGAGGTTGTATTGTTGCACCTATTGATGTAAACTTTTGTGTCATTGTTAAATCTTCTTGTGGTGCAAATTGTGTTCCAAAGAACTTACTCTTAGTTACTACCCCTGGAACTGCACCAGGAACTACTCTTGAAATTGTTGGAGAAGGTGCTATTTTTGTTATAGTTTTTGTTGGGGGTATTTTAGGGACAATCTTTGTTAATGGGGTAACTTCTTTTTGAATTTGAAATGTTTTACTCAAAGGAGTTTTAACAATATCTGCTGTATTAATAAAAGTAACATCTGAAACTTTATCAATAAATATTGGCTCTTTCTTAATATATATTTCTCCAGTTAATCTTGGTGTTTTTCCAGTAGCTCTTGCCCCTGGTTTACTAACATCTTTAAAATAAGATTCAGAAGATAATACCTCATACTCAGGAGTATCAACTATTTGTTTACTTCTTGTTAATGCTCTTGAAGTGTCTGTTGTTTTTCCCCTCCCTGATTCAAACTTTACCTTTCCAAAATCTAATTCAGCATAGGTTTTATCATCACCAATTCTGACTTTAAAACTTTTTGCATCAACATCCTTGTATAATCTATTATCAATAAATGTAGATTTCTTTGCTTTAACATTATACTTATAAGTTTTAACTGCAGATATATCTGATATTTCAAATTGTGTTCCTCTTGGAGTATAAACCTTTGCTGTTTCTATTGAGGTTGGAAGTTTAGTTTTTCCTTCAACATATCTCTTTAATAAAAATTCATCAATCTTATTTAGTTTACTTACTCTTGGATTAACTAAAATAGAATCTCCTTGAATTGTTTTGTATCTTAATATATTACTACTGGTTCTTGTTTCAACAACTTGAAAAGGAAAGTTATTTATCGCAGGAGAAGTTGTTTTAATTGAGAACTTTTGTGCAGGAAATGTTTTTGTTGTAATTGGTTTTAATCCTAATTGTTGTCTAAATCTTGAGGTAGTTAATTTAATTCTTGGAGGTTTATATTCCCCAACAATATCATAAGTAGAAAATTTATATTCTTTTCCTTTTGAAATTCCATAAACTTGTTTCTCTACAAAACTTGGTTCTATTATTTTTCTTGTTGGAGCAATAGTTGTTATTCTTTTTGTAGCATATAATGTGCTTGGAACAACAACAGAACCTAAAGCAAATGCTGTTTCGTATGGATGTGCTTTAACATATCCTCCTAATGCTCCTCTTCCTTCAATACCTTTTTCAATAAATGGAGAAACAAATAAGGCTTGTCCTACTCCTGGAACAGCATATAATTGAAACTCTCCTACCTTACCAAATCCTGCACCAATAACTCTTGAAGGAGTTTGATAAACATAAGTTGGATCTCTTTTCTGTGCAAATAATCTTGTTCCCTTATATAAACTAACTTCAACAATATCTGTATATGCTTTTTTATATCCCTCTCCTAATTGTTCAGTAAAAAATTCTCTACCTGTTTCTTTTTCTGATTGTTTATATGCTTTTTGAATATCTCCAGTAACTACATTACTCTCTGCTAATTTTTCAAAGAAGAAATGCCCTGAAGTTTTTTCTGGTGCTGTTTTAACTCTTGCCTTTTCTATATCTGTTACCATTCCGATTGGAGTTGTTACATCAATACTACTTCCAGCTCCGATGAATACTGGAATCTTTATTGAACCTGCCTTTTCTAAAACTGGTAAAGGTATGCTCTCTCCAATTACTTCTTGTGGACTTCTATGTGTTGTAAAAAACTCTCCTGTTCTTTCTTGAGGGGTTTTAGTTTTTCCAAAAAAAGTATATACTCTTTCTTGAGGTGTCTTTGTTTCTGCAAAGAATGTAAATAAGGGGGTATCTTTTTGTTCTAAAATTCCTTTTTTCACTTCTTTAGATTCAGAAACATACAAATCTCTTAAAGCTACTTGTGGACTTCTATGTGTAGCAAAGAAATCTCTTGTTCTTTCTTGAGGAGTTTTTGTTTCTGCAAGGAAACTAATTACTTTATTATCCTTATGTTCTAATATCCATTGTTTTGTTTTTCCTACACCTGTTTTAACTCCACCATAAATATCTGCAAATCCTTGAAAACCTAATCTTAATTCTTTAGGTCTTAAATCTTTAGGACTTATTTCTCCTCTTGCAGTTTTATCAATAGCTGTAACCATTTCTTGTGCAGGGGATAACTTTTTAGGTTGAAATACATCTTCAGCAATACTTTCCCTTTCACTTGCATAAAGGTTTCTTCCTTTCTTCTGTGCTTGTTTTTGTGCATCTGCTTGTCGTTTTATATCTGCTTGTCTTTGTAATTCAATTGGTCTTAAATCTTTAGGACTTATTTCTCCTCTTGCAGTTTTATCAATAGCTGTAACCATTTCTTGTGCAGGGGATAACTTTTTAGGTTGAAATACATCTTCAGCAATACTTTCCCTTTCACTTGCATAAAGGTTTCTTCCTTTCTTCTGTGCTTCTGCTTGTAATCTTTTTTGATAATCTGCATAAGATTTTCCAAAACCTTCATCTCTTATTGGAGTTCCACCAGAAGAAAGTGTTGGTGTTCTTGAAGTAACTACTGCTTGTTGAATTGTTCTTGTTTGTTGTGCTTGTTTTTGTGCATCTGCTTGTCGTTTTATATCTGCTTGTCTTTGTAATTCAATTTGTCTTTGTCTTTGTAATTCTGCTTGTCTTTGTTGTGCTTTTTCTCTGGCTTGTCTTTGTAATTCTAATTGTAATGCTTCTTGATGAACATTGAGGGTTGTTCCTCCAGAACCTCCACCACTAGTCCTTTGTGGTGTTAAGAACCCTCCAGGATCTCCTGCTTTTTCTAAACCCTCCCTTTCTGCTCTAGCCCTTTCTTGAACCTTTGCAACATCTGCTGCGGTAGTTTTAGGTGTTGGGTTTAAAATATCTCTTAATGTATCTCTTATTCTTCCCATTATACAATACTCCCAGATTTATGAAAACAATCTGAATAAAATTTAGCTGATAGAAAATTATTCTGTGGGCATAGATTTCTAAAATCTTGTTCTGTAAATTCAATTGGTTTAGTATTATCTACATAAGAATATTTATGCTCACAAATATTTATTCCTCTTTTATTATTCCAATCCTCTCCGTATTGTTTACAATATCCATTCTTCTCAACATCAGAAGTAATATCCATAGATCCAAACAACTTAATCATAAAAACAGAATAAAGTAATAAACAAATAAAGGTAATGAATAAAACTTTTAATACTGGTTGTTCTCCTATTTTCATTGTAACATTGTAACACCTACAAAAAAATGTTATAATTAGAAATGGTTTGTTTTATTTAAATGTTTAGGTTTTAAGTACATTGTTGCATTAACTGGACTTAATAAAAACAAAAAAATTTAATCCCTCGTAACCTCAAATTTCTTTTCCTGCACATCTAATCTATCTTTAAAGTCCTGTTCTGCTTTGTTCTGTAAGGTATCTAAAAACGACAGAAACATACCAACATCATTCAAACTAATATTAACCTTATCCAAATCATAACCATATTCAAATTGTGTTTCTCCTTTACTATCTTGAATAAGATTTATGTATGCTGTTGCAAGTAGTTTATTTTTCATTTTGATGTAATCTCTTTTGGTTTTTCTAATCCTTCTTTATAATCTGAACAATTAATATCAGCATCCCAAAATTTAATTATTCCTGTATTATTTACTTTTGAACATCTATAATCAATTTTTTCTTGCATTTGGTGTATCATTAAAATACCTATAATTATGACTATAAATATTGATAAGATTATTAATCCCTTAAGCCATATATTCATTGGTTCATTTTCTACTAATGTCATCTTATCAACCACCTCCCATTTCTTAAATTAAATTTAATTTTTCTCATTTTTTAACACTTATCCAATTTTCATCTGATTTCTTAAAAAAATTAAAAAATATATTAGATTGTTTTTCTTGGATAGTTAAAGTTTTTTCATAACAATTCATAGAACAAAAATAAATTATTCCTTCTGGTTTTAATGTCTTTTTATTAAGAACTCTGCAAAATCCATATTTCCTATAAAATCTATTCCAAAACCATATATTTCTTTTACATACACAACACTTTCTCATTTTAACATTTAGTCCTATATTTTTTTGTATATATTCAGTATTTCTTATTTTTTCACTTAAATTAAATTCTTTTTCTTTCATTTTTCAATCCCTGATTTTAATTCATTTAAAACTTTAATGACTTTTTTTGTTACAAATTGTTTAAAGTTTTTATCTCCTACAAATATTTTATATCCTTTAATTTCTTCATTAATTAAATCCAGAATATATTCTATAGCACAATTATATCCATCACGCCAATCATCAAAACCTTCTGCTAAACCTTCATATTTCTTTTCAATTTCTGGATGTTTCTTAAAATATTCTCTAACTTTTTTTAACTGATTTTTAGCTACCATTTTTTCTTTTTCTTTCATATTAACATTTAATTATCTAATTCCTCCAAAGTTTCTTTATCACAATTCTTCATAATTTCATATAAAAATTTAGATAACTTCTTTCTATCCCAATTATCAGAAGCATCTCTTTCAAACAATTCTTTAAACTTTTCTCCAAATTCTTTTATTTCTTTTTCCATTTTATATATTTATGAATTGTATAAGCAATTATAATTCCCATTATTACGCTCACAACAATCATTATAATTATTTCTGATTTTGTTAATAATATACTTTCGAATGTTGTCATTTTATATTTTTTCCATTTTATTTTTTAATCTCCTTTTCAATCATCTTCTCTAATAACTCTGACATATCAATTTTTTTCTGAATAGCATAAATCTTAAACTTATCCCAAATATCTGGACTAATCTTTATTGAAGTTGTTTTTCTACTTTCCATTATAACCTCTCTGTATCAATTCCAACCATCCATTTTTATTTTCAATTTGAACATTAGGACAAGCAATCTCTGAAGGAGTTTGTCCTTCAAGAGCAATATTATTTCTAATCCAATTATAATATATTTCAAATCCTTTCATTAAAGTTTGAGCAGAACTTATACAACCATGAAAACCTCTCATAACCTTTGTTCTTTCTCTTAATGTGTTGTGAAATCTTTCAATCTTGTAATTAAATTTTCCACTATCAGATTTAATAATCTGGTGTATTATCTTAGGGTTTCTTGTAGCTTGTTTTTTTAAATTAAATGTTTTTCTTATAACTCTTGGATAACTCATTAATCCATCTGTTGAAATAACCTTAACTTGTTCTCCAACTTTTCTTTTAGCATTTCTATAAACTTTATTTAGAATTGGTATTGTTCTATCTTTTTGATAAGAACTTGAAACTAAATATCTGCTATCCATATCAATTATATCAATAAAATATTCATTTCTAACTCCTCTTTGTTTAGCACTTGCTCTCCTTTTATATTCCACCTCATCTCCTTGTAATTGCCATCCTGCTTTAATATTTTGTTTGTCTGTGAAGTTTTCCATCATTGGCACATACTTCATAATCCATCTATAAATAGTTCCATAATGAACATTCTTTGGAAAAAATCTTTTTAAATGGTCTGCAATTTTTCTAAAACTCATACCAGAATAATATAAATCCATACATTGAGTTATAAATTGTTCTTTGTTTCTCATCCTAAAAAATGGATTATCTAAAACAAATCTATTGTTACAAGACTTACAACCAAATCTTTGAATCTTATCTCTATTTTCTGTCTTGATAAATCCTCTTTTAATTATCTCTTTACTCTTACATTTTGGACAAATTATTTCTTTCATTTTAATGTGTATTAAAGTAATTTAATGCTTTTCTTTCAGTATCAAAAACATCTCTACCAACTTCTAAATTATGTTTTTTTGAAAAAGTAATAACTGAGAAATTAGAATATTCCTTAATTGTATTCTTAACTAAAGTTATTCTTATATTTTCTGTTTCCTTGCTCTTAATTTCTTTTGTTTCCATAGTATTATATAATACTTTATCCTTTATAAAGATTATTATAGTGTAGTAGTATATAATACTTTAGAGAAAATTAAGCATAAGTCCACTTAACGCAACAATGTAAGGTTTTAAGTACATTGTTGCATTAACTGGACTTAGATAAACCAAAAAAAATTATTCTTTAGTTATCTCAAACTTCTTTTCCTGCACATCTAATCTATCCTTAAAGTCCTGTTCTGCCTTGTTCTTAAGCACAGAGAGGAAAGATAAAAACATTCCAATATCATTCAAACTCAAATCAATCTTATTTAAATCATAACCATATTCAAATTTAACTCCTCCTACTTCTTCAGTTTCGATTAAGTTTATGTATGCAGTTGCAAGTATTTTATTTTCCATCTTTTTTATTAGTTTCCTCTAATTATTTTTTTACCATTTAATACCTCCTTTCTATTATTCTTTTCCTCATCATCTACTTTTTTATAGTAACTCCATAAACAAAAACAATCACAGAAATCTCTGTAATTATCTTCTTCATTTTCTGTTACTCTAAATTTTAATTTCTTAAATTTAGTTCCACAATACATACATATTTTATCAAATTTATTCTTCTTTACTTTCATTGTAAGTTTGAAATATTGCCTGAAATTTAATTCCTGAAACATCTTCAAAGGAAGATACTAATTGAGCAAGAAGAAATGATTTCTGTTCTATCCTTAAAGGTTCAAGCATATCAATAATCTCATTACATAAACCAGATATAATTTGTTTATCTATATCTGTTGGATAATATACTATTGTATTAATTTTATTGTCTTTCATTTTAATTCATTAAAATATTTTTCAGTTCCATTCTGAACACAAGTAAATTCCTGTCCTATTGAATACCAATTTGTTCTAACCTTTGTATCTTGAATAGTCCAATTTCCTTCTCCAAACATTTTATCACATTCATAAGATAATTGTTTATATGCAATATTTTCATTAAAGAAAACAAAATATCCTACTAAACAAATCGTAACTAAAACTCCTAATGTTATAACTATCTGAAAAAATACATAAATATAAAATTTCCATTTATTATCTATTGTTACTTCCATTTAACAAACTCCCAATCTATTTTTATAATCTTGACAGGCATTCCATAATCTTAAAAAATCTTGACATTCTGCATTAGTATTATCAAAACAAGAAGAACCATTATAATCCCATTTATAAATTTCTTGAGAACAACTATCATAATCACACCAATCAGTATCTTCAAAATAAATATTTCCAATAATATTTAATAACAATATCATAATAAAAATTATATTTATGAATATTGAAACTATTAATAGTATTTGATGAGATTTTTCTTTCATTGTTTTTTAATCTCCTTTTCAATTATCTTCTCTAAAATATCAGACATATCCAACCCCTTCTCTATGCAATAAATTTTAAACTTATCCTTGATAGTTTTATCAATTTTAAAACTTGTTGTTATTCTTTGTTTATTTTCCATCATAACCTCTCTGTATTAATTCCAACCAACCATTTTTATTTTCAATCTGAACATTAGGACAAGCAATTTGAGAAGGAGTTAAACATTCTATTCCTTGATGTTTCCTTATCCAATTATAATAAATCTCAAAACCCTTCATTAAAGTTTGTGCTGAACTTATGCAACCATGAAAACCCCTCATAACTTTTGTTCTTTCTCTTAATGTATTATGAAACCTCTCAATCTTATAATTAAATCCCCCACTATCAGATTTAATAACTTGATGAATAACTTTAGATGTTGAAGCAATCTTCCCACCCTTATGAGTTCTAAATCCAAATGTTTTTTTAAGAACTCTTGGATAAGCATTTAATCCATCTGTTGAAACCATCTTAACTTGTTGTCCAACTTTTCTTTTTGCTTTTCCTAAAACTTTATTTAATGTATTAGTTTTTCTATCACTTGCATATTGAGAAGAAACAATAAATCTACTATCCATATCAATTACATCAATAAAAAACTCATTCTTAATTCCTTTTCTTTTATGACTTGCCCTTCTTTTATATTCTACTTCATCAGATTGAATTTGCCAACTTGCTTTAATCTTCTGTTTGTCTGTGAAGTTTTCCATCATAGGAATAAACTTTAAAACCCATCTGTAAATAGTTGAAGCATTAACACTTGAAGGAAAAAATCTTTGTAAGTGTTGAGCAATCTTTCTAAAACTCATACCAGAATAATATAAATCCATACATTGAGTTATAAATTGTTCTTTGTTTCTCATCCTAAAAAAAGGATTGTCTAAAACAAATCTCTTATTACAATTCTTACATCCATACCTTTGAGTAAATTCCCTGTTCTCATTTTTAATTAATCCTCGCTTTATTATCTCTTTACTCTTGCATTTTGGACATAATATTTCTTTTGTTTCCATAGTATTATATAATACTTTATCCTTTATAAACACTTGTATAGTGTAGTAGTATATAATACTTTAGAGAATATTAAGGATAAGTCCACTTAACACAACAATGTAGGTTTTAAGAAAAGTTTATAAAGTTTAAAATATTATAAATAATATAATTAGGGAAAGTTTATAAACATTATAAACATTATTTATATTATAATGGAAACTCCTTTTATGCCTAAACCTTCTGAAGATACTGCAGAATTTAATAATGCTTTTGCTTTTCTAGAAAGATTAAATAAAATTGAATATATGATTGAAGATGGTTTAATGAAATGGGAATTAAATTATACCTTTTCAGCATTAGAATCTTATGAGAATGAATTAGATTTTAGTTTTAAAAAAGATGATCAAAAAGAAGTAGATGAAATAAAACAAAAAGTAATTAAAATATTCAATGAAATACCAGATATTGGTAAGAAAACTAAAGATGCAGGAGGAAAATCTTATTTAGTAGGGCTTAATAAAAATGGTGAATTAAGATTCTATCTTATTAAATTAAATAAAAAATTAAGGGCAATAAAAAATAAAAGAGGAATGGGAATGCCAACAAAAGGAGAAGGAAAATTATTCTAAAATGACAATAATAAAAATAAATGAACATGAATTCTATATGGATGAATTTTTGAAGAGAAGATTAGATACTTTAAAACATATTGTTCATAAAAAAAATTGGGATGGTGTAATTCTTCTTGATGGATTAGAAAGAGTTGGTAAATCTACTTTAGGAATTACTATTGGTTATTATCTTTCAGATGGAAAGTTTACAGTAAATAATATTTGTGTTGATAATGATGATGCAATAAAAAAGATAGAATCTTTTCCAGATAAAAGTGTTCTTCTAGTTGATGAAGGTTCTTTAGTATTTAGTTCAAAGGATGCAATGAAAAAGGAACAAAAAAGATTAATGAAGATACTAAATGTTGTTGGCCAGAAGAATATGATATTTATTATTGTTCTCCCTTCATTTTTTGATTTGAATAAACAGATTGCAATAAGAAGAAGCAAGTTTTTATTACATTGTTACACAAATAATACTTTACAGAGAGGAAGGTTTGCTTATTTTGGTGAAGATGCTAAGAAGAAGTTATATTCAATTGGTAAGAAGAATTTTGACAGTTATCAATATCCAAAGAGAAGTTCAAACGAACTTGGAAGGTTCACAGACTTTAATCCATTAGGACAAGAGTATATAGAAACCAAAAAGAAGTCATTGTTCTCTGCATTGCATGAGGATGAAAGAGCCACCCATATACTGCAGAGTGAAAAGATATACTCTAAAATTATTGAAGCAATTGAAGAATTTCAATTTCCATTTAAGATTACACAAGAAAACAAAGCAAAGATGTTAGGAATTTCTAGAAAAACATACTGTAAGTATAAAGTATTAGCTAAAAGAGGGGGGTGTATGCCTGTAGAAGGTAAAAAAGAACCTTATATAAATAATCCTTATAATTTGTGTGGGGATAATAATATTATTAAAGATACTAAAGAAGAAAATAATGAAGAGAACCTTGAGCAAAGCAAAAAAGAAGAAGAGGATTATAATAAGGATGAACCAGATGGAACTAAGATCAATAACCAATAGGAAGCAAAGTGTTGTAGATAGATTAAAAACTAATCACTGGGCTATGTGGTTCAGTATAATAGGTTTTATTATAGGAGTATTTCTCTTTGGACTATTTATTAAAAGAATATTATAATTAATTTATGGGTAAAGAATCTTACTTAAATTAAATTCTCTTTCATAACTCCAACCATCATCATACTTAATTAGTAATTCGTCGTCGCAGAAGTGTTCATCAGGGAAATTAAAACTATACTCCCCACCTAATTCATCACAAGATTCTTTTGCTCCTGAGAACTCTTCCCAAATTAAATAACCAGATACAAGTATCATTCCAATTGCAAAAAAGATTGCACAACTAGATATAAGTTTTATATTCAATTTAGGTTCTTCTTCCATTTTGAATTATTTTTTCTTAGGTTCTTCAGGAACTTCTGCTTCTTCTTCTATGGAGTTTTCTAATGCTAGAGCCATCCTCTCTGTTGCTAGTGCTTGTCTTTCTATCATCACTAACATTTGCTGTCGGTAATAACTTTCGTCTTTCAGGTTGTTCAAGTCTACCATTACTTTCAACTGTTGTTGAAGTGTTTGGTTTTCCTCTTCCAACTTGTTCTCTTTCAACTGCTCTGCATTCTTCTCCTCCTTTTCTTGCTTTGTCATTTTCAGGTTTGTATTTTTTTAATAATCTTTTCTTAGACCACATAAACCATAATCTCCAGATTATAAATATAATCATTAAAACAAAAACAAATAAAAGCCCAACATAGATTTTCATTTTCAAGTCGCTGGTGCTAATCCAGAACCTCCATCAACAATAACCTCTTCAGGGAGATAACCCATTGCTCTTATTAAACTATCTAACTTTGATAAGGTGGCATCATTTGCTTCTTGAATCTTAACTGAGTTTGTTGCTGCTGCTGCAAGTGGTTCAACTGCTTCACCAAGTTTCCCTGCAAAAAACCACATACCTAAAACTAAACAGATTAGGAATAAAAATAACATCATGTGAACTCCATACTTTTCCATGAAAGAAGTTTTACCATAAGTTGCATGAGATAATCTATCTAATGCAACATGAAACATTCTAACATCTCTATCAATTGGATCTATGTCTAACATATTTCTTTTAGAATCTAAATCACCAACGACAATATTATACCAATAACCATCTTCACCCTTAGCATACCAAAAAGTATTCTTGCCCATCTTCCTTCCATAAGCAGAAACAAAGTGGCCACCTTTTAAAGTTTTTAATATTTCTTCACCACCAACTCCAAGTTTTAATGTTCTTGCCCTTGTCTTTAAAACTGGTTGATAACCTTGCCCAGAAATATTTTCAAATAATATGACCTTCTTTTTATAAGTCATAAAAAATAAAAATACAAATAATCCAATAACTAAAAGTAATCCAATAACAACAACAAATGCAACCCACATCCAGGAGCTTGATGCCCAACCAGTAATATCAATTTTAGGTATGCTAAATTCAACTCCTAAATCAGTTAGTATTCCCATCCTCTACCTCCTCTTCTTTTTCTTGTTCCTTAACCCATTTCTCTAATAATAAATCTAATATAGGACTTAATTTTCCACCAGAAGATTTTATTATTTCTTTTGCCTTAGAAACATTTTCATCATTTAAAGTTACTGAGAAAGTCTTTATTACCATAATAACATAAATAATATAAATAATGTTTATAAATGTTTTGTTTTCAAATTAGATTTCAAATTCTTCTCCCAATTCTCCCATCTTTGAATTTGAAACAAACAAAGTTTCTATTAAACCACTTGATAAAAGTTCCATTGAAAGAATCCTCGCTGTTGCTTTTGGTTTTACTGCAGGGGGGTCTATCTCTGGTGCTTCTACTACTGGTTCTATTATAGGTTCTACTACTTCTTCTTTTTTCTTTTTATTTTTAAATAATCCCATTTTTTATTACCTCCTTATAGTTATTTTATTATTACTTCCAATTACTAATACCATTCTTGTAAATAAACTTGGTTTTATTTGTGCTAAGTAATTTAAAAACTTATCAACCAAAATATATTTATTGCTCTTACTCGAAGTCCAAAGATATTTTATTTCTTTAATTTTTAAATATTTTCCAATAAAATCAATTATATCCCTTACCCTAACCTTATGAATATGTAAATTTTTATTAACAACCTCAAAGGGTTCATCAATATTCTTTTTCTTGATTCCAAATAGATAACATAATCTTAAATAAAAATTATAATCATTTGGGATAGAAATAATTATTATTCCATCTTTTTTAACAACCCTTTTAAATTCTTTCATTACCCTCGTTGGATTAATAATATGTTCTAATGTTTCTAAACAAACCAAAATGTCATATGAATTATCCTCTATAGGTAAGTTTTCAGAATCTAAATCACATATATAATCTTGTGGTTTAAAACAATCACAAGAAGTATAATTAATATTTTTTGGTAATAAGTATCTTAAAATATTTCCTGCAGCACCAACTTCTAATAATTTATGCTCTCCTTTTAATGTTTTTAAATAATTTAAAACCTCCTGTATATATTTTAATTCTCTTGGTAATTTATTATTATTCTTGTCTAAGATATTTAATTCATCTGCACAATTAAAATAATAATTAGTATCAGGATTAAATCCATTCATTTTGCAATTATGAAACTCATTATTATAGAGTTTGCATTTGTTTTTGTATTTACATGCCATTTCGTAAAAGTAGAATTATAGGAAGTCCCTACCACTTCTCCCACACAGATTTAGTTGGTTTGACTTCGCTTTTTGTCAGATTTTCTTGATTTAATCTTCTTTTTATTAGTTTACAATACCTTTCACTAAGTTCAATTCCAATATATTTTCTATTAAGCTGCTTAGCAACAACTAATGTGGTTCCACTTCCAGCAAAGCAATCTAAAATTAAATATTTCCATCCACTCTTAATCAGATATTGATGGAGAAAAGCTAAATGTCTTGGAAAATTCATAATATAAATCTGTCCAGTTGGTTTTAGAACTCTCATACATTCATCTATCCAAAGATAACACCAATTATAATAATCAAACAAATCTTGAGTATCCTTATATTCATCATACTTCTTCCCAATATTAAAAGGGGGATCTGTGAAAATTAAATCAACACTTTCACTAGGAATTTCTTTAAATACTTTCATGCAATCTCCATTGTAAATTATATTTGTTTTCATTTCCATTGCAGTTTCTGTAACAAAAGAGTAATTACCCCATTGCCTCCCTTATTTTTTCTTCAGTATCTGATTTTGGTTTTTCTTTCTCTTTTAGATCTTCAAGAATCTTATCTAACTTATTATCAATCCTATCTAAATATTCTTCAACTTCCATTTTAAAAAAACTCCTCATAAGATTTAAGTGCATTAACAGGGTTAAGTTCGAGATATACATTAGTTGTTGAAATATTGCTATGCCCCATCAAAGTTCTAAGATGGTGAATAGGCATTCCATTTGAAACACATTGATTTGCAAAACCATGTCTTAAACTATGAAAATGTAATTCTGGTTTTAATTCTAACAATCCTGCTTTCTCACAAGTTTTCTTAAATGCAGATTGCAAAGCTCTAGCTCCACATTTCATTGGGAGATGTTTTAGATGTTTAGGCATCAAACCTTTTGGCATAGGAACTATTCTATCTTTAGATCCTTTTGCTTGTCTGATAAACATACTCTTTTCTTGCATATTAATATCTCTAGGTTCAAGTTTAACTACTTCTGATATTCTCATTCCTGCACCAAATCCAAGCACAAAAGCCACCTTCCAATGTGGATATTTAGTGTTTTCAATAAGTTTTGCGAACTCTTCTTCTGTGATTGCTATTGGTAATTTCTTTGGTTTTCTCATTTTGATTTCCTATTTGTTTAGTTTTTATTAAAAACCTACATTCTGTTTTGTTTATTGCTTTTATTATCATTTCGCCATCTCCTTCTTTTCTGAAACACATTCTGGACAATGTCCTCCACAATTATATCCAAATCCTATTTCTTTTCCACAAACCTCACAATAATCCTTATTCTTCCCATTTGCACTCATTTCTGAAGTCTTATTGCATTGGCAAATCTTCTTTTTAGGATACATTGTAATGCAATCTCCTTCTCTAACTATTTCATTTCCACACTTTTTACAATATCTTGTATTTCCAAAATCACTTACCATTTCATTTTGCACTCCTTGTCAAAACTGTAATCCTTTCATCTATTTGTTTTAATATCAAAAATTCTTCATAATAACAATCTTTATTTTCTTTTTTAATAAAATCTTTAATCTCCTTTTTATATTTATTAAGTTCCTCTATTGTTTTATTATTAAAGTCTTTCATTGTTTCTCCTTTCTTCTATTTTGCGAAATCCAATCTATAAAAATATCAAGCATTAAATTAACTGCAAATCCTAAGATAAATCCAACATAAGCTTTAAGGTAATCTCCTTCTGTTATTAAAAAGAAAATTGCAAGACCTATTCCAACCATGCCACTTATTAATAAATTAAACTTTACATTTCTTCTCATTTCGCATTAGTGCTGAAAACAGCAGCCTCCATTTTTAATCCTTTAATATGAGCTTTGATTCTTTCTATACAATTATTACAATATTCCCCAAGTTCTCCAAAAGAACTTCCTTCAAGTTCTTTTCCCTTGCAGATTCCACATTGTTTAATTATCATTCGATCCACTCCCTTGTTTCTTCTATTCTTTTTTTATCTTCTGGAATAAATCCTTGTTCTCCAAAAGCAACCTGCATCCAATTTTCCCCATATTTTTCCATAAATCTTTCTAATCCTGTTCTTACTCTAGGATTATTCTTTGCTAAAACTTCAAATCTCATATAAATAATACATTTCTCAGGATTATTTGTGCATAAAATTCTTTTATCTTGTTTACATTCAAACCAGTATTTACAACCATAAGAATTATCCATTTTGAACTCCACATAATTGAGATATAGGTAATTCCATATAAGTATTATTAAACCAATAAGGTATTGCTCCATTATTATTTACATTTAAAATTACTGCAGAGTTCCATTGTTCAATTCCTTGATTAAATCCTAATTGATAAGATTCATTCTTTGCTTGTTCACAGAAGTTTATTTTTTCTGTTGCAATATATCCTATTGCAACGATTGCGATTAAAGATACTATAATAAATAATATATTTTGTGTTTTCATTATCCTGTTATCCTCTTTTTTAGTTCTTTAATAAACCAATGTTTACCATGGCTTTTCTCTAAATCATCAATCAACCCCAACACATCTTTTAGTATAGTTATATGTTCATAAATAAAGCTTTTTGCTATTATATCTGTATCTTCTTTAATTTCAGCTTCTAATTGTTTTATTGTTTTCATCCTAATGATACGGCGACCACCG